>LNFM01002705.1_pt1 | contig 39778 bp, 34 predicted proteins | sample 596031 | NCBI WGS metagenome assembly LNFM01 (sample SAMN04254537, study PRJNA301005) | activated carbon metagenome | isolation source: dual media filters at the Ann Arbor, Michigan drinking water treatment plant | place: USA: Ann Arbor | reverse complement strand
TGCCGCCGGTGGTGGTTTCGGGGTTGCCGAACATCACGCCGATCTTCATGCGGATCTGGTTGATGAAGATGACCATGGTGTTGGTCTTCTTGATGGTGGCGGTGAGCTTGCGCAGCGCCTGGCTCATGAGCCGCGCCTGCAGGCCGGGCAGGCTGTCGCCCATTTCGCCTTCCAGCTCGGCCTTGGGCGTGAGCGCGGCCACCGAGTCGATGACGATGAGGTCGATGGAGCCCGAACGCACCAGGGCGTCGACGATTTCGAGCGCCTGCTCGCCGGTGTCGGGCTGGCTGATGAGCAGCTCTTGCAGGTTGACGCCCAGCTTCTGCGCGTACTGGATGTCGAGCGCGTGCTCGGCGTCGATGAAGGCGCAGGTGCCGGCCTGCTTTTGCATCTCTGCGATGACCTGCAGCGTGAGCGTGGTCTTGCCCGAGGATTCGGGGCCGTAGATCTCGACCACGCGGCCGCGCGGCAGGCCGCCCACGCCCAGCGCGATGTCCAGGCCCAGACTGCCGGTGGAGACGACCTGGATGTCCTCGATGACTTCGCCCACGCCCAGGCGCATGATCGAGCCCTTGCCGAACTGCTTTTCGATCTGGGCCAGCGCGGCCTGCAGGGCCTTGGCCTTTTCGGTGTTGAGTGCTTTGACGGGTGCGTCCATGGTGATCTCCTGAATGGCGTCCATTATGAATCGAAACCTGGATATTCGTACAGTCCTTTTGGGGTAACTCCTCGGAGGGTGTTGCCCGCGGCGCACCCCGGGCGGGCGCGTACAGACCCGGGTACTGCCTAGAATCACGTCGTAACAGACATGTCGCGGCCGGGTGCTCAGCCCGTCGCACGGAGACAAGCACATGCGCATCCTCATCGCCGAAGACGACCAGGTCCTGGCCGACGGGCTGTTGCGCTCGCTGCGCGCCTCGGGCTATGCCGTCGACCAGGTCGGCAGCGGCTCCGAGGCCGACGCAGCGCTGGCGGCGCACGAGTTCGACCTGCTGATCCTCGACCTGGGCCTGCCGCGCATGCACGGCTTCGAGGTGCTGAAGAAGATGCGCGGCCGCGGCAGCAGCGTGCCGGTGCTCATCCTCACCGCCGCCGACAGCGTGGAGCAGCGCGTCAAGGGCCTGGACCTGGGCGCCGACGACTACATGGCCAAGCCCTTCTCGCTGCAGGAGCTCGAGGCGCGCGTGCGCGCGCTCACGCGGCGCGGCCTGGGCACCGCCAGCAACCTGCTCAAGCACGGCCCGCTCACCTTCGACGCCACCGGCCGCGTGGCCTATCTCAACGACCAGATGGTCGAGCTGTCGGCGCGCGAGCTCAGCCTGCTTGAAGTGCTGCTTCAGCGCGCCGGCCGCCTGGTGAGCAAGGACCAGCTGGTCGAGCGCCTGTGCGAATGGGGCGAAGAGGTCAGCAACAACGCCATCGAGGTCTACATCCACCGCCTGCGCAAGAAGATCGAGCAGGGCCCGGTGCGCATCGCCACCGTGCGCGGTCTCGGTTACTGCCTCGAGAAGATTGCGTCTTAGGAGCGTGGGCGGCAGAAGGCCAGGCCCGCGCCGGGGCTGCGCGGCGGGATTGACGCCATGCTGAGCGCGGCGCGCCGCGAACAGCGTTCGCTGTTCGGCGAGATCCTCGACTGGATGCTCGCGCCGCTGCTGCTGCTGTGGCCCATGAGCCTGGGCCTGACCTGGGTCGTGGCCCAGGCCATCGCCAACCGGCCCTATGACCGCGAGCTGGCCGAGGTGGCGCGGGCGCTGGCGCGCCAGGCCAGCGTGCAGCTGGCAGACGCGGCACGCACGCCGCTGGGCATGCGCAACGAGCTCGAGGGCACGGCGCTGGCGCTGATCCGCGGCGACGACGACGACCGGCTGTACTTCCAGGTGCTGGGCCGCCGCGGCGAGCTGCTGGCCGGCGACCCGGCGCTGCCGGTGCCGGCCGAGGCGCCGCCGGCCGAATCGGCGGTGCGCTTTCGCGACGACACGCTGGGCGATGAGCAGGTGCGCGTGGCCTATGTCTGGCTCTCGGGCGCGGCCGCGCCGCAGGGCAACGACGCGCTGGTGCAGGTGGCCGAGACCCTGGGCCGGCGCTCGCAGCTGGCCACCGAGATCATCAAGGGCGTGATCCTGCCGCAGTTCGTGATCCTGCCGCTGGCCGTGGTGCTGGTGTGGTTTGCGCTGGTGCGCGGCATCCGCCCGCTGGCCGACCTGCAGCGCCGCATCCGCGGGCGCGAGAGCACCGACCTCAGCCCCATCTCCGAGGCCGACGTGCCGGAAGAAGTGGCGCCGCTGGTCAGCGCCATCAACGACCTGCTGCAGCGCCTGGACAAGACCATCGCCACGCAGCGCCACTTTCTGGCCGATGCCGCGCACCAGCTGAAGACGCCGCTGGCCGGGCTGCGCATGCAGGCCGAGCTGGCCGAGCGCGAGATCGACAGCGGCCGCAGCGATCCGCAGACCATCAAGCACGCGCTGCGCCAGATCGCCATGTCCACCGAGCGTGCGGCGCACATGGTCAACCAGCTGCTGTCGATGGCGCGCGCCGAGGACACGGCGCAGGCGGCGCGCCACCAGCCGGTGGATCTGGCGGCGGTGACGCGCGCCGTGGTGCGCGACTTCGTGCCGCGCGCCATGGAGCGCCGCATCGACCTGGGCTACGAAGGCCCCGACGCCGGCCCGACCACGCGCCTGGTGGGCGAACCGGTGCTGTTGAGCGAGATGGTGCGCAACCTGGTCGACAACGCGCTGATCTACACGCCGCCCGGGGGCACGGTGACGGCGCGGGTGATGCCCGACCCCTTCGGCCAGGTGGTGGTGCTGCAGGTCGAGGACACCGGCCCGGGCATCGCCCCGGCCGAGCGCGAGGCGGTGTTCAGGCCCTTCTACCGCGCCCTGGGCACGCAGGTCGACGGCAGCGGCCTGGGCCTGGCCATCGTGCTGGAGGTGGCGCAGTGGCACGACGCCGAGATCACCGTGGTCGACGCCCGGCCCCGCGTCGGGCCCACCGCGGCGCTGCCCGGGGCGTTGTTCACGGTGCGCTTCCCGCTGGGGCACGAGGCGCCGATACCGCAGGCCCCGGCGCTGGCCAGGGGTGGAGCCGGCCCTGCGGCCTAACTCTGCATCAGCCTTCGGCTCCGGGCCACCGACATCAGGATGACCATGGCTGTGCCGCCGTAGCTGATGAAGGGCAGGGGCACGCCCACCACCGGCAGGATGCCGCTGACCATGCCCATGTTGACGAAGGCGTAGGTGAAGAAGCTCAGCGTCACCGCGCCGGCCAGCAGCCGCGTGAAGACGGTGGGCGCCTCGGACGCGATCATCAGGCCGCGGAAGATGAGGAAGGTGAAGGCCCCCAGCAGCGTGAGCACGCCGGCCAGGCCGAATTCTTCGGAGAACGCGGCGAAGATGAAGTCGGTGGTGCGCTCGGGGATGAATTCGAGGTGCGTCTGTGTGCCTTGCATGAAGCCCTTGCCGGCCAGGCCGCCGGAGCCGATGGCGATCATGCCCTGGATGATGTGGAAGCCCTTGCCCAGCGGGTCTTTCGTGGGGTCGAGCAGGGTGCACACGCGGTGCTGCTGGTATTCGCGCAGCACCGGCCAGTCGACGCCCGGCTGGCAGATGCTGTCCTTTGACAGCACCAGGGCCAGCATGCCGGCCGCGACCAGGCCCATGGCCGGCAGCACCAGCTTCCACGACAGCCCGGCGAAGAAGATCACGTACAGGCCCGCGGCCAGGATCAGGATGGACGTGCCCAGGTCGGGCTGCTTGGCCACCAGGCCCACCGGCAGCGCCAGCAGCAGCCCGGCGATGACGAAGTCGAGCACGCGCAGCTGGCCTTCGCGCTTCTGGAACCACCAGGCCAGCATCAGCGGCATGGCGATCTTGAGCACCTCGCTGGGCTGGATGACCAAAGGCCCCAGCGCCAGCCAGCGCGTGGCGCCCTTGCGCGTGATGCCGAACATCATGGTGGCCAGCAGCAGCGCAATGCCCGCCAGGTACAGCGGCACCGCCAGGCGCTGCAGCTTCTGCGGTGGCACCTGCGCGGCCACGAACAGCACGCACAGCGCCAGGCCCATGTTGCGGGCGTGGTCGACGAAGCGCGTGCCGTGGTCGTAGCCGGCAGAGTACATGGCCACCAGGCCGATGGCCGCCAGGATCAGCAGCGCCAGCAGCAGCGGCCCGTCGAAGCCGCCGAACACGCGGCGCACCCAGGGCCACAGGGTCGGGTTCTGGGCGAAGGCGGAGTTGCTCATCGCGGGCCTGGCCTGCTGTCGACCACGATCCCGGCCGCGGCCAGGCGCTCTGCGGCGGGTTGGGCCGCCACGGGCGGCAGCCCGGTCGAGCCCTGGCCTGGCAGCGGCACGTCGGCGGCGTTGCGCGGCGTGCCGATGGGCGTGACCACGCGGCCTTCGCGCACGCCGGCCAGGTCTTCCACGCTCGGGTACTGGCCCAGCAGCAGGTAGTCGAAGACGCGGCGCGCGATGGGCGCGGCCGAGTCCGAGCCGAAGCCGGCGTTCTCGACCACCACTGCCAGCACCACGCTGGGCGCTTCGACCGGCGCTACAGCGATGTACAGCGCGTGGTCGCGCTTGTGCTCTTCGAGCTTGGCGGCGTTGTACTTCTCGTTGGCCTTCACGCCCACGGCCTGCGCCGTGCCGGTCTTGCCGCCGCTGGCGTAGCGCGCGCCCAGGAACGAGCGCACCGAGGTGCCTTCGGTCGTGACCTCGTGCAGCGCCTTGCGGATGACGTCCACATGTTCGGGCTTGAAGGGCAGGGGCTCGCGCGCGTCGCTGGCCACGCGCTTGCGCTGGCCGGTGATCACGTCCTCGATCTCGCGCACCAGGCGCGGCCGGTAGCGCTGGCCGCCCGAGACCAGCGTGGCCGTGGCCGTGGCCAGCTGCAGCATGGTGAAGTTGTTGTAGCCCTGGCCGATGCCCAGGCTGATGGTCTCGCCGGCGTACCAGCGCTGCTGCTCGGGCTTCTTGTAGTAGCGCTTTTTCCACGCGGTGGAAGGCAGCACGCCGGTGACCTCGTTCTCCAGGTCGATCTCGGTGCGCACGCCGAAGCCGAAGGGCTGGAGCTGCTCGTGCATCAGGTCCACGCCCATCTCGTTGGCCAGAGAGTAGTAGTAGACGTTGCTGCTCTTGACGATGGAACGCACCATGTCCACCGGCCCCAGGCCCTTGTCGCCGTGGCTGCGGAAGGTGTGGTTGCCGAACTGGAAGGTGCCGCCGTCGTTGATGACGGTCGACGCGCTGCGCTTGCCGGTGTTGAGCGCGGCCATGGCCATGAAGGGCTTGAAGGTGCTGCCCGGCGGGTACGTACCGCGCAGGGCCCGATTCAGCAGCGGCTTGTCGATGCTTTCGTTCAGCTCGCGCCAGCTCTCGACGTCGATGCCGTCGACGAACAGGTTGGGGTCGAAGGTGGGCTTGCTGACGAAGGCCAGCACCTCGCCGCTGCGCGGGTCCAGCGCCACCAGCGCGCCGCGGCGCTCGCCGAACAGGTCTTCCACCAGCGCCTGCAGCTTGATGTCCACCGACAGCACCAGCTTGTCGCCCGGCGTCGGCGGGTGGCTGTTCAGGCGGCGCACGGCGCGCCCGCCGGCGCTGGTCTCGACCTCTTCGAAGCCGGCCGTGCCGTGCAGTTCGCGCTCGTACTTCTGCTCCAGGCCCAGCTTGCCGATGTACTCGGTGCCCTTGTAGTTGCCCTGTTCTTCTTCTTCCCAATCTTCCATGGCCTTCTTCTCGGCCTGGTTGATGCGGCCGATGTAGCCCAGCAGGTGGGCGCCGGTCTCGCCCAGCGGGTAGTTGCGGAACAGCCGCGCCTTGACGTCCACGCCGGGGAAGCGGAAGCGCTGCGCCGTGAAGCGCGCCACTTCTTCGTCGGTGAGCTTGGTGCGTATCGGCAGCGACTCGGCGCCCTTCAACTCGTCCTGCAGGCGCTTGAAGCGCTTGCGGTCGCGCGGCTCGATGTTGACCACCGTGGCCAGCTCGTCGATCAGCTGGTCGAGCTCGGCGCCGTCGGCGCGGCGGCGCTGCGGCGCGATCTCCAGCGTGTAGGCCGAGAAGTTGGTGGCCAGCACCACGCCGTTGCGGTCGACGATGAGGCCGCGGTTGGGCACGATGGGCACCACGGCGATGCGGTTGGCCTCGGCCTGGGTGGCCAGTTCTTCGTGGCGGAACACCTGCAGGTGCACCAGGCGCGCGCCCAGCAGGGCAAAGGCCAGCAGCACGAAGACCGCGGCCGCCAGCAGCCGCGAGCGGAAGCGGTCGATCTCCTGCTCGACGTCGCGCAGCACGGTCATGCGTTGCCCCGGTGGCTCATAGCGGCCGATTCTGATCCGGGTCGGGCGCGCGCCGCTGCGGCGCCAGCAAGACCAGGCTCACCAGCGGCCACAGCAGCGCCTCGAACAGCGGCGCGGCCAGCATCCACCAGCCGGGGAACATGTCGCCGGCCAGCAGCCGCACGACCAGCGACACCAGGTGCGCCGCGGCGAACAGCGGCAGCACCTGCAGCGCCTGCTCGAACACGCCGAACCACAGCAGCCGCCGGTGCACGGTGATGGCCACGAAGCTCAGCAGCGTGTAGGCCAGCGCGTGCTGGCCCAGCAGCGCGCCCTGGTGCACGTCGATCAGCAAGCCGAACAGGAAGGCCAGGCCCACGCCCACGCGGCGCGGCTGGTGCACGTTCCAGAACACCAGGGCCACTGCCAGCAGGTCGGGCATGGCCGGCTGGCGCCCCAGCGGCAGCATGTTGAAGGCGCAGGCCAGCGTCAGCGTGAGCGCAATGAAGAAGGGGTTGACCGGCAGCAGCAGCTGGTCGGAGCCACGCGGCATGATCATGCCGCTACTCCCAGGTTCAGCATGATCATGCCGCTGCTCCCATGCTCAGCATGATCATGCCGCTGCTCCCATGCTCAGCATGATCATGCTGCCGCTCCCGCGCTCGGCATGCTCATGGCGCCGACGCTCCCCGCCGCGGCGTCTTGAGCTTGCGCTCGGCGCGCTCCACCACCTCGGGCGCCGCCACCTCGCGCGGCGGCAGTTGCGCCGCCAGCGGCTGCAGCACCAGCACGTGGCGCACGCCGTCGGCCAGCGCCGTGGGCGTGAGCAGGATGCGCGCGAAGCCGGACTCGACGCGCCGCTCCACGCTGACCACGCGCGCCACCGGCAAGCCGGGCGGGTAGATGCCGTCCAGCCCGCTGGTGTGCAGCAGGTCGCCCACCTGCACGTCGGCGTTGGCCGAGGTGAAGCGCAGCTCCATGCCGGCGCCCACCACGCCGCCGAAGGCCGCGCCGCGCTGCTGGGTGCGCAGGTTGAGCACGGGGATGGCCGCGTCCTTGTCGGCCAGCAAGGTGACCTCGGACGTCAACGCGTAGGCCTGCGTCACCTGGCCCAGCACGCCGGCCTCGTTGATGATCGGCGAGCCCAGCGCCACGCCGTGGCCGGTGCCGCGGTCGATGAAGACCTTGCGCGAATACGGGTCCGCGGCCTCGTACAGCACTTCGGCCGGCTGCGACTGCACGGTGATGGCCGGTCGCAGCTCCAGCAGCGCGCGCAGGCGGGTGTTCTCGTGCGCCAGTTGCTCGGTGCGCGTGGCGCGCTCGGCCACCGCCGCCATGCGCGCCTGCGCCGCCTTCTCGGCGGCCAGCGCGGTGCTCAGTCCGCCCAGGTAGTCACCGCCACCCTGCCACATCTCCACCGGCACCGCCAGCACGCGCTGCACCGGCAGCAGCACGATGGCCAGTCCGGCGCGCAGCGGCTCCACCATCTTGAAGCGCGCGTCGGCCACCATCAGGAACAGCGCCAGCGCCGAGAAGAACAGCAGCTTGCTCAGCGCCGACGGGCCCTGGCGGAAGAAGGGCGGTGGCGTGCGGTCGAGCGTTCCCAGCGGCATGCGACGGGCCGTTCAAGTCAGGGGAGTGGCCCGATTTTCGTCGCGAGGCCGGAGCCTCCGCGCTCTGGCGCAGCAGAGAAGCGGGTCACTCCGAGGTGAAGATCGAGCCCAGGCGCTCCATGCGCTCCAGCGCCATGCCGCAGCCGCGCACCACGCAGGTCAGCGGGTCTTCAGCCACCAGCACGGGCAGACCGGTTTCCTCGGCCAGCAGCCGGTCCAGGTCGCGCAGCAGCGCGCCGCCGCCGGTGAGCATCATGCCGCGCTCGGCGATGTCGGCGCCCAGTTCGGGCGGCGTCTGCTCGAGCGCGTTCTTGACCGCGCTGACCATCTGGTTGAGCGGGTCGGTCAGCGCTTCGAGGATCTCGTTGCTGCTGATCGTGAAGCTGCGCGGCACGCCTTCGCTGAGGTTGCGGCCCTTGACTTCGATTTCCTTGACCTCGCTGCCCGGAAAGGCGCTGCCGATGGTCTTCTTGATCATCTCGGCCGTGGGCTCGCCGATCAGCATGCCGTAGTTGCGGCGGATGTAGTTGATGATGCTTTCATCGAACTTGTCGCCACCGACGCGGATGCTGCCCTTGTAGACCATGCCGCCCAGGCTGATGACGCCGACTTCGGTGGTGCCGCCGCCGATGTCCACGACCATCGAGCCCGAGGCTTCGGACACCGGCAGGCCGGCGCCGATGGCCGCGGCCATGGGTTCCTCGATCAGGAAAACGTCGCTGGCACCGGCGCCCAGGGCCGACTCGCGGATGGCGCGGCGCTCGACCTGGGTGCTGCCGCAGGGCACGCAGATGATGATGCGCGGGCTGGGGCGCAAGATGGACCGCGGATGGACCATCTTGATGAACTGCTTGAGCATCTGCTCGGTGACGGTGAAGTCGGCGATGACGCCGTCCTTCATCGGCCGGATGGCTTCTATATTGCCCGGCACCTTGCCCAGCATGGCCTTGGCTTCCTTGCCCACGGCCTGGATGGTCTTCTTGCCTTGCGGGCCGCCTTCATGGCGGATGGCCACCACCGAGGGCTCGTCGAGCACGATGCCCTTGCCGCGCACGTAGATCAGCGTGTTGGCGGTGCCAAGGTCGATGGCCAGGTCGGTGGAGAAATAACGGCGCAGTGAGGCGGCGAACATGGATGGCTTGTCGGCGAGCGTTCGTGGGCGGGGCGGGTCGGCGGCGCTGCGGATGCTGTGGGGCAGGGCAGGGGCGGCAGGCGCGCCGGGGCCGCGGGCGCGGGGTGTCTGGGAATTCGGGTGCTGGCCTTCGGGGCGGGTGCGTTCTTTTCCGACGCCAGGCTGCGAGGATAAGCCCCGTCGCGCCCTGGCCCGATGACTTGCGGGTAACCAGAGATAATAACGTATCCGCATCATCAAGCCGGGGCATGGCGTTCCGGCAGCCGCAACCCGCGGCCCACCGCCGAACCCGAGAAAATGGCCCTGACACCCGACGAAGTGAGCCGCATCGCCCACCTGGCGCGGCTGGAACTCTCAGATGCCGAGCGCGCGCTCATGCTCGAACAGCTCAACGGCTTCTTCGGCATCGTCGAGCAGATGAGCGCCGTGGACACGCGCCGCGTCGAGCCGCTTTACACGCCGCTGTCGGCCCTGCACGCCGTGGGCCTGCGCCTGCGCGACGACGCCGTGACCGAGGTCGATCAGCGCGCGGCCAACCAGCGCAGCGCCCCGGCGGTGGAAGACGGCTTGTTTCTCGTGCCCAAGGTGATCGAATGAGCGCCGATGCCACCACGCTGGGTGTGGCCGCCCTGGGGCGGGCGTTTGCCGCGCGCGAGTTGTCCAGCACCGAAGTCACCCAGGCGCTGCTGGCACGCATCGAGCACCACGCCGGTCTGGGCGCCTTTCTCGCCGTCAACGCCGAAGCCGCGCTGGCCCAGGCCCGTGCCGCCGACGAGCGCATCGCGCGCGGCCAGGCCGGGCCGCTGACCGGCGTGCCCATCGCGCACAAGGACATCTTCGTCACCGACTTCGCGCGCAGCGGCCTGCCCAGCACGGCGGGGTCCAGGATGCTGGCCGGCTACGCCAGCCCCTTCGACGCCACGGTGGTGGCCAGGCTGGGCGACGCAGGCACAGTCACACTCGGCAAGCTCAACTGCGACGAGTTCGCCATGGGCTCGTCCAACGAGAACTCGGCCTTCGGCCCGGTGCGCAACCCCTGGGACGCGCAGCGCGTGCCCGGCGGCTCGTCGGGCGGCAGCGCCGCCGCCGTGGCGGCGCGCCTGGTGCCGGCGGCCACCGGCACCGACACCGGCGGCTCGATCCGCCAGCCGGCCAGCTTTTCCGGCGTCACCGGCATCAAGCCCACCTACGGCGTGTGCAGCCGCTACGGCATGATCGCCTTCGCTTCCAGCCTGGACCAGGCCGGCCCGCTGGCGCGATCGGCCGAAGACTGCGCGCTGCTGCTGTCGGCGATGAGCGGCTTCGACGTGCGCGACGCCACCAGTGCCGAGCGAGCGCCGCAGGACTACGCCGCGCAGATGCGCCAGCCGCGCCCCGGCGCCAGCGCCGGCCAGCCGCTGGCCGGGCTGCGCATCGGCCTGCCGCGCGAGTTCTTCCCGCCCGCGCTGGCCGCTGATGTCGAACAAGCGGTGCGCGCCGCGCTGGCCGAGCTGCAGCGCCTGGGCGCCACGCTGGTGGACGTGAGCCTGCCGCGCACTGAGCTGTCCATCCCCGTGTACTACATCATCGCGCCGGCCGAGGCCAGCTCCAACCTGGGCCGCTTCGACGGCGTCAAGTTCGGCCACCGCGCAGATCAGTACAAGGACTTGATGGACATGTACAAGAAGTCGCGCGCCCAGGGCTTCGGCCCCGAGGTCAAGCGCCGCATCATGATCGGCACCTATGTGCTCAGCCACGGCTACTACGACGCCTACTACCTGCAGGCGCAGAAGCTGCGGCGCATGATCGCCGACGACTTCCAGGCCTGCTTCCAGCACTGCGACCTGATCGCCGGCCCGGTGGCGCCCACCGTGGCCTGGAGGCTCGGCGAGCAGGGCGACGACCCGCTGCAGGCCTACCTGGCCGACATCTTCACGCTGCCGGCCAGCCTGGCCGGCCTGCCGGGCATGAGCGTGCCGGCCGGCTTTGGCGCCCAGGGCATGCCGGTGGGCCTGCAGCTCATCGGCAACTACTTCGACGAAGGCCGGCTGCTGCACACCGCGCACGCGCTGCAGCAGGCCACCGACTGGCACCTGAAGGAACCTTCTTTGTGAGCGCGCCCGCCCTGACCCGCGGCTACGAGGTCGTCATCGGCCTGGAAACCCACGCCCAGCTCAGCACCGCCAGCAAGATCTTCAGCGGCGCACCCACGGCCTTCGGCGCCGCGGCCAACACCCAGGCCTGCGCGGTGGACCTGGCGCTGCCCGGCACGCTGCCGGTGATGAACCGCGGCGCGGTCGAGCGCGCTATCCGCTTCGGCCTGGCGGTGGGCGCCCGGGTGGCGCCGCTGTCGATCTTTGCGCGCAAGAACTACTTCTACCCCGACCTGCCCAAGGGCTATCAGATCAGCCAGTACGAGATCCCGGTGGTGCAGGGCGGGCGCGTCGAGTTCCTGCTGGCCGGTGAGCAGCGCACCGTGCGCCTGACGCGCGCCCACCTCGAAGAAGACGCCGGCAAGAGCCTGCACGAGGACTACCACGGCCAGACCGGCATCGACCTCAACCGCGCCGGCACGCCGCTGCTCGAGATCGTCTCCGAGCCCGACATGCGCGGCAGCGCCGAGGCGGTGGAGTACGCCAAGGCGCTGCACGCGCTGGTGGTCTGGCTGGGCATCTGCGACGGCAACATGCAGGAAGGCAGCTTCCGCTGCGACGCCAACGTCAGCGTGCGCCGCCCCGGCGCCGAACTGGGCACGCGGCGCGAGATCAAGAACCTCAACAGCTTCCGTTTCCTGCAACAGGCCATCGATTTCGAGGTGCAGTGGCAGATCGACCAGCTCGAGGACGGCCTGGCCATCGGGCAGGCCACCGTGCTGTTCAACCCCGACACCGGCGAGACGCGCGCCATGCGCAGCAAGGAAGACGCGCACGACTATCGCTACTTCCCCGACCCCGACCTGCCGCCGCTGCTGATCGCGCCCGATTGGATCGAGCGCGTCAAGGCCGACATGCCCGAGCTCCCAGCGGCCATGGCCGCGCGCTTCGTGCGCGACGACGGCCTGGCCGCCTACGACGCGGCCATGATGACGCAGAGCCTGGCGTTCGCGCGCTTCTACGAAGCGGCGCGCGATGCCTGCAGCCAGCCCAAGCTGGTGGCCAACTGGCTGATGGGCGAGCTGAGCAAGCGGCTCAATGCCGAGGGCCGCAGCATCACCGACATCGCCCTGACGCCGGCCACGCTGGCCGCGCTGATCCGCCGCGTGGCCGACGGCACCGTCTCGCACAACGGCGCGCGCCAGGTGTTCGACGCGCTGTGGGCCGGCAAACAGGTTGGCTACGTTGGCATGGCCACAGAGAAGAATGAAGCTCTGGCCTTGCTGCCGGTAGACGCCCTTATCGACCAACTTGGCCTGCGCCAGATGAGCGACAGCGGCGCGCTAGAGGCCATCGTCGACGAGGTGATCGCGGCCAACGCCAAGAGCGTGGACGAGTTCCGCGCGGGCAAGGACAAGGCCTTCAACGCGCTCGTCGGTCAGGTCATGAAGGCCAGCAAGGGCAAGGCCAACCCGGCCCAGGCCGGTGAGCTGCTGCGGCGCAAGCTGGGCGCTTGATCAGCGCCGCGGCGTGCTGGCCGGCTGCTTTGCCGGCACGCCGCCGTTGGTGGCCGGCCGCGGCACGTGCGGCGCCGGCAGCGGGCCCAGCGTGCCGGGCGGCGTGCCTGCCCACAGGCGGCGCAGCCGGTCGAGCTCGGCGTCGTAGATCTTGTTGATGCGCGCCATTTCGGCCTGCTGGTTGGCAGCGGCGGAGCGCTGCGCCTCGGCCGCGGCGTCGTTGGAATCGATCGCCGACTTGAGCTTGGCCGGCACGGTCTTGCCCAGGTAGAACTCGGCCTCGTCGGCCAGCGGCTTGCGCTCGACGGCCAGGTCGCGCAGGCGGCCTTCGGTGGCGCGGATGGCGATGCGCACGGTGTCCAACGCCGATTCGCGCGCCTTGTTGTGTGCCACCTCGGTGGGGTAGCGGGCCATCAGGTTGCGGTCGCGCCGCACCGCGTCGGCCTGGGCCGCGCGCGCCTCGGCCGCGGCGCGCTCGCGCGCCTCCAGCTCGGTGCGTTCGTCGGCGGTGGGGACGGGCGGGATGACCGCACGCACCGATCCGTCGCGGTTGAGCAGCTGCTGCTCTTTGGCGGCGCAGGCGGCGATGGGCCGGTCGGCGGTGAGGCGATGGCCGCGTTCGTCGATGCAGGTGTAGATGCCGGTGGGCGGCGGCGTCACGGTCTGCGCCAGCGCCGGCAGGGCCAGCACGCCCAGGCCGATGGCCAGGGCGCGGGCACGCCAGCTTGGGGCGGCAGGGTGCTCGGGCATCTCAGACGCCATAGCGGTCGCGGTAGGCCGCCACTGGCGCGGCGTGGGCCGCCAGCGCGGGGTCGGCGCTGCCGCGCAGGTAGTCCAGCAGGTCGGCCAGCGTGGCGATGGCCGAGACCCGCAGGCCCAGCTCGCGCGTCACGTATTGCACGGCGCTGGTGGGCGCGTCGCGGCCGCCTTCGGTGGCGCGCTCCTGCCGATCCAGCGCGATGGCCACGGCGGCTGCCCGCGCGCCGGCCGCGCTGATGAGCGTGACCGATTCGCGCACCGAGGTGCCGGCGGAGATGACGTCGTCGATCACCAGCACGCGGCCGGCCAGCGGCGCCCCCACCAGCAGGCCACCTTCGCCGTGGTCCTTGGCTTCCTTGCGGTTGTAGGCAAAGGGCAGGTTGTGGCCACGCCGCGCCAGCTCGACCGCCACCGCCGCGGCCAGCGTGATGCCCTTGTAGGCGGGGCCGAAGAGCATGTCGAAGCCGAGATCGCCGCCGGCGCCGTCGGCGAGCAGGCGGCGTGCATAGAATTCGGCCAGCCGGCCCAGGCGGGCGCCGTCGTTGAAGAGGCCGGCATTGAAGAAATAGGGCGAAAGCCGCCCGGCCTTGGTGGTGAACTCGCCGAAACGCAGCACACCGGCGTGCACCGCGAATTCGACGAACTCCTGCGCCAGCCTGGGGTCGGGTGCGGTGCTCATGTCGAAGGGGGGTAGGTCTTGGCTTTCCGGCTTGTCACGCTCAACCTCAACGGCATCCGCTCGGCCGTTAGCAAGGGCCTTGCCGAATGGGTGGCGGGTGCGGCAGCAGATTGTATGGGGGTACAGGAGATCAAGGCCCATACCGCAGACTTGGTCGCCGGCCAGCTGGAAAGGCTTGCCGGCCTGCAGGGGTATTTCCACTGCGCGCAGAAGAAAGGCTACTCGGGCGTGGGCCTGTACACCCGGCACGCGCCCAGCGACGTGGTGATGGGCCTGGGCAGCGAGGAGTTCGACGCCGAAGGCCGCTGGGTCGAGACGCGCTTCGACAAGCCCGGGCGCCGGCTCAGCATCGTCAGCTGCTACTTCCCCAGCGGCTCCAGCGGTGAGGAGCGCCAGGCCGCGAAGTTCCGTTTTCTGGCCCACATCTACCCCCGGCTGCAGCAACTGCGCGCCGAGCGCGAGTTCATCCTGCTGGGCGACGTGAACATCGCCCACAAGGAGATCGACCTGCGCAACTGGAAAAGTAACCAGAAGAACAGCGGCTTCCTGCCCGAAGAGCGCGCCTGGATGACCAAACTGCTGGGCGAGGGCGGGCTGGTCGACGTCTTCCGCACGCTCAACCCCCACCCCGACCAGTACACCTGGTGGAGCAACCGCGGCCAGGCCTGGGCCAAGAACGTGGGCTGGCGGCTGGACTATCACCTGGCGACTCCGGCATTGGCAGCGACCGCGCGACGCGAGGCCATCTACCTGGATCAACGTTTCAGTGACCATGCGCCGTTGACCATCGACTACGGATTCAGTTTGTAGGCGCCGGCACCTGCTGTGGCCGGCGCGGGCTTGCCCGGCCCGCCACGGGCTCCTCGACGCGTTACCCTTGCGCCCAGACAAGAAGGCCCGGCGCCCTGCGCGACCGGCCTCGTCGCGCGTCACGCGCCAGGAGACAAGCCATGCAGCTGCTGCAGCACGAACACATCCGCACGGTGATGCAGGTGGCCGGCGAGGGGCGCCTGCCCGAAGCTGAATCCGCCCGCGACGCGCTGATCCGCGAATCATGGGCGCGCTGCGTGCACCAGCACCGGCTGGACCCCACGCGCATGTGCGAGCCGCTGATCCTGCCCGGCCACCAGTTGCGCGAGCACCAGCAGCGCATCGAGGAGCTGCTGCACATCGCCCGCCACGGCCTGGAGACGCTGTACCAGCAGGTGGCCGGCATGGGCTACTGCCTGCTGCTGACCGACGCGCGCGGCGTCACGGTCGACTTCATCGGCGACATCGCGCTCGACACCAGCCTGCGCCGCGCCGGCCTGTACCTGGGCGCCGACTGGAGCGAAGAGCGCGCCGGCACCTGCGGCGTGGGCACGGCCATCGCCACCGGGCAGGCGCTGACGGTGCACCTGGACGACCATTTCGACGCCACCCACATCCCGCTGACCTGCACCACCTCGCCGGTGTTCGACCCACAGGGGCGGCTGACCGCGGTGCTGGACATCTCGGCGCTGAGCGCGCCGCGCAACAAGGACAGCCAGCACCTGGCGCTGCAGCTGGTGAAGATGTACGCCAGCCTGATCGAGAACGCCAATTTCCTGCAGCGCTACCGGCGCGACTGGATCCTGCGCCTGAACGAATCGCCCGAGTTCGTGGACGTCAACCCGCGCTACCTGCTGGCGCTGGACGCCGCCGGCCGCGTGATCGGCCACAACCGCAGCGCGCAGCGCCTGCTGGAGACCGAGGCGCACGCGCTGCCCGTGCTGGGCCAGCCCTTCGAGCGCCTGTTCGACGCGCGCTTCGAAGAACTGGGCCGCTTCGTGCCCTTCCGCGCCTCGGTGCAGCGCGCGCTCACCGTGGCCGGCAGCGCCCGGCTGCTGTTCATGCAGGCCTCGCCGCCGCCCCCCCTGCAGGCGGCCGCGGCCGAGCGCCAGGCGGCGCAGGCCGAACGCCCGCTGCCCGCGCCGCTGGCCGCGCTGTCGGGCGGCGACGCCGCGCTGGACCGCCAGATCGAGCGCGCCGCGCGCCTGGTCAACGCCTCGGTGGGGCTGCTGCTCACCGGCGAGACCGGCAGCGGCAAGGAGTTCATGGCCAAGGCGCTGCACGAAAGCAGCGGCCGCCGCGGCCGGCCCTTCGTGGCCGTGAACTGCGCCGCCATCCCCGAGACCCTGATCGAGAGCGAGCTGTTTGGCCACCTGCCGGGCAGCTTCTCGGGCGCCACCAGCAAGGGCAAGCGCGGCCTCATCCAGGAGGCCGACGGCGGCACGCTGTTCCTGGACGAGATCGGCGACATGCCGCGCGACATGCAGTCGCGCCTGCTGCGCGTGCTGGCCGAGCGCGAGGTGCTGCCCATCGGCGCGACGCGGCCGCTGCCGGTGAACCTGCGCGTCATCGCCGCCACGCACTGCGACCTGCAGGCGCTGGTGCGCCAGGGGCTGTTCCGCGACGACCTGTACTACCGGCTCAACGGCGCGCAGATCGCGCTGCCGCCGCTGCGCGAGCGCAGCGACCTGGACTGGGTGATACAGCGCCTGCTCGAAGCCGGCGCCCGCGCCGACGGCCAGGGCGCGGCGCCGCAGGTGGCGCCCGCTGCGCGTGCGCTGCTGCACGCGCACCGCTGGCCGGGCAACCTGCGCGAACTGCGCAACGCACTGGACTACGCCCGTGCCGTGTGCAGCGGCGCCTGCATCACGCCCGAAGACCTGCCCGACGGCCTGGCCGCAGCGGCAGCTGGCGTGCTGCCGACACCTGCGTCAGAGCCGGCGCGACCCGCACCCTCGGCCTGGCAGTCGGCCGGCGAGCACCCGCCCGAGGCCGTGCTGCTGCTGCAATACCTGCGCGCCGCGCAGTGGAACGTCAGCGCCGTGGCGCGCCAGCTGGGGCTGTCGCGCATGACGCTGTACCGGCGCATGCACCGCTGGGGCATCGTCTCGCCCAACCAGCAGTCGGGCGACGGCGCGGCGCATTGACCGGCGTCGGTCGGGCCGCCGGCGTGCGGCCCGGCCGTGCCGGCATCAGTGCGGCACTTTCAGCGCCTGCAGCCGCACCCCCAGGGCAGCGGCTTCGCGCAAGCGCCCGGCTTCGGTGAACAGGCCCTGCAGGTCCTGCAGCGCAGCCGCCTGGCCGGCCCGGTCGCGGGCCTGGCCGGCCTTGCCGGCAGCGCCGCGCAGCAGGCGTTCGGCCTCGGTCTGCAGCCCGAAGCTGCGCGCCAGGGCCGCGGTGGTGCGGAAGTCCTCGGTGATCTCGGCCACCGAGTGCGCCGGCAACAGCGTCTTCAGATCGGCATAGACGGCTGGGTCCAGCAGCAGCGCGGCGGTGCGCTGCACCAGCAAGCGCGTGTCGCGGCGGTAGCGCGTGCGGAAGTCCTCACCCGGCCGCGGCAGGTCGATGCGCTGGTACAGGCGCTGCAACATCTGCCGCGCCAGCGTGGTGCGCGGCCGGTAGGCCGGCGCGCCGGTGTCAACCGCCCAGTCGTCCAGCGCCGGCTGGTAGTGCAGGTTCAGGCGGTAGGCAAACGGCCCCTGCAGCGCCGGGTTGCTGTTGCGCAGCACCAGCTCGAAGCGGTGGTCGGGGAAGTGCGCGCGCGTCGGGTTGTAGATCGTCAACTGGCGGGTGTGCGGCAACTGGTGCGTGGGCTGCAGGCCATCGGCGCGCAGCAGCGTCAGGTCCACGCACAGCGGATCGTCGGTGTAGACGTTCAGCACCAGCGTGGGCGGGTAGCGCCTGATGGCCAGGCCCAGGCACTTGCTCAGCACCTGCGTCGTCGGCTCGGACAGCCGGCAGGCGTCATCGGCGGCGCTGGAGGGGTAGCTGACGATGAAGTGGTCGGCATCGCCGCCCTGGCCGAAGTTGAGCGCCGGCAGGTCCAGCACGGCCGTGCCGGTGCCCGCCAGCGGCTGCAGCGCCACGTCTTGCGCCTGCGCGTGGCTGTCGTTGGCCTCGAAGGCGTCGGCCGGCAGGCTGGTGGCGCGCGCGGCGATCTGCAGCACGTGCCGGCGGTCGGGGCCGGGCTGGTAGTCGGCAAAGGCAAACAGCGGCGGCAGGTCCAGCCGCGGCAGGGCGCGCGTCTGGGGTTGGCTGTCGATCTGGTGGCCGTCGGGTTGGCGCTGCACATAGCGCTCGGCGGCGTCACGGCCCTGGATCTCGAAGCTCAGGCGGTAGGCCGCGCTGTAGCCGATGGGGTCGAAATGACCCCAGAAGTAGCTGTGGTCGGGCGCAGGCTGCAAGGGCACCTCGAAGTCCAGCGCCGCGCCGCCGGGCGTGCGCCCGCTCAGGCGCAGGTGCACCGTGGCGTCCTGCATGCGGGCGTGGCCGGGGACGTCGAAATCATTGAACTGCACAAAGACGTAGGCGTGGCGGTCGCTGCGCAGCGGTCGGTCGTGCGCGATGGCCAGGCGGCGCGTGCGCGGCCCGTCGACTTGCCAGCAGGCGTCGTACACCCACTGCGCGGCCTGGCATTCGGCGGCCGGCTCGCCGAAGCGGCCGTAGGCGCTGGGCAGCAGGCCGGGCGGTGCGCGCAGCACGCTGACGCGCTGCACGAAGCAGGGTGGGCGGAGGATGTCGAGCTGGGTCTGCGGGTCGGTCAGGCGGCTGTCGCCCCGGGGCAGGCGCAGCATCACCGGCGCCGTCCAGGCGCTGTTGCCCAGGCGGTTGGTGGCGCGCACGCGGTACCACACGGTGTCGGTGCCGCGCGAGGGCACGTCCTTGTCGTGCCATTGCACGGCTGCCGTGGAGGGCCGCGCCGCGTCGATGCCCCAGGGCCCGTCCCAGAGGCCGCTGCTGGCGCGGAAGCGCTCGATCTCGTAGCGCGCGTCGTTGACGCTGCCGCCGCACCAGCTCAGGCCCACGCCGGCGCCGTCGATGCGCGCGGCCAGGTTCCGGGGCGTGGCCGGCGTGGCCGGGGTGGTGCAGGGCAGCGGCTCGCGCGGCAGCCGGGCGCGGGCCACGATGGCGCCGTAGTAGCTGTATTCGAACTGCTGGCAGGGGAACACCGCGTCCAGGCACACGCTGCCCCAGCTGTAGTAACTCATGCGCAGCGCAGCGCCGCCGCTTGCGTCCTGCACCTGCTGCAGCGGCTGGCACAGGCCGATGTAGTGGTTGAAGATGTTGTTGTTCCAGAAGGCCCCGGCGCCGCCGTCGACCTTGTCGGCACAGATGAGTCCGGCGTGGATGAGCAGGATGACGTCGGTGTAGTCGTTGGGCGTCAACAGCAGCGCGTCGTCGCAGCCGTTGTCGTCGAAGATGTTCTGGGGGATGGCCGCGGTGCGGTTCTCGACCAGCGCGTAGCGGCCGGTGGCGTCCAGCATGCCCTTCACGTCGCCGGCGACCATGCCCAGCGTCCAGTCGTTGACCGGCTGGCCTTCGAAGTCGGGGCGGAAGGTGTTCTGCTGGTCCTGGATGGCGCCCATCATCATCCACTCGGTCACCGGGCAGGGCGTGCGCCCGCCCCAATCGATGGCGGCGTGGTTGCAGGCCATCAGCTGCGCCGCGGCGGCCACATTCCAGGTGCCGACATGACTGCGGCCGGTTTCGAACAGCTCGATGGCGAACTGCACCACCGCCAGGTGGTCGTTCAGGATCCAGGCGCGCAGGAAGGCCGCCGGGCCGCACAGGCCGATGGCGCCCTGCTGCAGGCTGTCGGGGTATTCGATCAGTTCGAGCAGGCGGTCGGCCACCTGACCGCGGTCCAGGGCCCAGGGGCTGGCGCTGGTGCGCTGACGGAAAAGGCTGATGGCCTGCAGGCAAGACGTGCACATGGCACCCTCCCGGCGCGTCGGCCTTCGCGGGATGCGGTGGGGCCACGCGATGAAGGCCAGTGTGTGGCCCGCCAGGCACGCGCCCGACTGAGTAGGCTCAACGCTGCAGCCGGTCAGCCTAGGGGGGTCAGTTGCGCCCGGCAGCCTGTCGCAACGGCTGGCCGCTCGCGCCGACGCCGCCGCAGCGAGTCCCCTCGCCAAGCCAATCGACAGACTGCGCCGGCACCTTGACAGGTGTCACAGCGCGGCGCCGGCCTGATACGGCTGTCACGCCTCTTGCACGGGTTGACAGCCGCTGCAGGCGCGTCTGCACGGCCCTGCGGAGGCCCTGGAAGGGCGTTTCGGTGCCCGGCGGCGGCCCCGGAGCTATCGCAAACCCGCACTTTGGGCGCCAAACGGCGCGCTCGGCACGGCCGATGCAATGCAGCCCGGCATGAGCACCATCGGCCTCATCGCCAACCCTGTGTCTGCGCGCGACATCCGCCGCATCATCGCCAACGCCAGCAACCTGCAGATCGCCGACCGCGTGAACATCGTGCTGCGCGTGCTGACGGCGGCGCACAGCCTGGGCGTGGAGCGCGTGCTGGTGATGCCCGACAACGGCGGCATCCGCGCGCTGCTGCAGCGCCACCTGTCGCGCGGCTTCGGCCAGCCGCTGCCGCAGGTGGAATACCTGGACATGGAGCCCACTTCCACGGTGGACGACACATTCCGCGCCGCGCGCCTGCTGCGCCAGGCCGGCGTGGCGGCCATCGTCGTGCTGGGCGGCGACGGCACCCACCGCGCGGTGGTGCGCGAATGCCGCGACATCCCCATCGCCGGCCTGTCCACCGGCACCAACAACGCCTTCCCCGAGATGCGCGAATCCACCATCACCGGCATGGCGGTGGCGCTGTACGCCACCGGGCGGCTGAGCGCGGCGCAGGCGCTGGCGCCCAACAAGCTGCTCGAGGTGGACATCAACGACGGCGCGCAGCGCGACATCGCGCTGGTGGACGCAGTGATCTCCACCGACCGCTTCATCGGCGCGCGCGCGCTGTGGAAGCCCGAGGCGCTGAGCGCCGCCTACCTGACCTTTGCCGAGCCGCAGGCCATCGGCCTGTCGGCCATCGGCGGCCTGCTGCAGCCCGTGGGCCGGCGCGACCCCGGCGGCCTGGCGGTGCAACTGGGTCATGCGCCGGGCACGGCCGGGCTGCGCCTGCTGGCGCCCATCGCGCCGGGCATGGTGCGGCCGGTGGCCATCGCCAGCTGGCAGGCCATGCCCGCCGGCCAGCCCTTCGTGGTGGCCCAGCAGGGCGGCGTGGTGGCGCTGGACGGCGAGCGCGAGCTGGCCTTCGACGACGGTGACCGCGTGCAGATCACGCTGCGCGAGAACGCTTTCTCCACAGTGGACGTGGCCCGCTGCATGCAGATCGCTGCCTGCGAGGGGCTGCTGCGCCTTCCCCCGATCCCTTGACCCCCTGACCCCCAAACTAAACGGAGACATGCACCATGGCAGGAAACCCCTTCCCCCTGGACAAGCCCGCGCTGCTCGAGGCCTACCGCAGGATGCGCACCATCCGCGAATTCGAGGAGCGGCTGCACGTGGACTTCAGCCGCGGCGACATCCCCGGCTTCGTGCACCTGTACGCCGGTGAAGAGGCCGCCGGCGTGGGCATCATCGGCCAGCTGGGCGACGGCGACCGCATCGCCAGCACGCACCGCGGCCACGGCCACTGCATCGCCAAGGGCGTGGACCCGGTGGCCATGATGCTGGAGATCTACGGTCGCAAGGGTGGCAGCTGCGGCGGCAAGGGCGGCTCGATGCACATCGCCGACCTGAGCAAGGGCATGATGGGCGCCAACGGCATCCTGGGCGCGGGCGCACCGCTGGCCTGCGGTGCGGCGCTGGCGGCCAAGTACCGCAAGAAGGGCGAGGTGGCCATCACCTTCGTGGGCGACGGCGCCAGCAACCAGGGCACTTTCCTGGAGAGCCTGAACCTGGCCGCGGTGTGGAACCTGCCGGTGATCTTCGTGGTCGAGAACAACGGCTACGCCGAGAGCACCAGCCGCGACTACGGCACGGCAGTGGACAGTTATGTCGACCGCGCCGCCGGCTTCGGCCTGCCCGGCGTCACCGTGGACGGCACCGACTTCTTTGCCGTGCACGAGGCCGCGTCCGAGATCATCCAGCGCGCCCGCGCCGGCGGCGGCCCGGCCCTGCTGGAATGCAAGATGGTGCGCTTCCACGGCCACTTCGAGGGTGACGCGCAGACCTACCGCGCCAGCGGCGAACTCGACGACATCCGCGCCAACCACGACTGCCTGAAGAAGTTTGCCGCTGCCGTCACCGCGGCCGGCGTCATCAGCGCCGACGAACTGGCGGCGATAGACCGCTCGGTGCTCGACCTGATCGAGATGGCCGTGGTCAAGGCCAAGGCGGCGCCGCTGCCCACCGCCGCCGACCTGACCACCGACGTCTACGTGTCCTACTGAACCCACGCCTGAGGAGACATCACATGGCACGCAAGATCAGCATGAAACAAGCCATCAACGAGGCGCTGGACCAGGAGATGGCACGCGACCCCATGGTCATCATGATGGGTGAAGACATTGTCGGCGGCGCCGGCGGCAACGGCGAGATGGACGCCTGGGGCGGGGTGCTCGGGGTCACCAAGGGCCTGTACGCCAAGCACGGCGACCGGCTGCTGGACACGCCGCTGAGCGAAAGCGCCTACATCGGCGCGGCCATCGGCGCCGCGGCCTGCGGCATGCGCCCGGTGGCCGAACTGATGTTCGTCGACTTCATGGGCGTGTGCTTCGACCAGATCTTCAACCAGGCCGCCAAGTTCAAGTACATGTTCGGCGGCAAGGCCCAGACGCCGGTGGTGATCCGCGCCATGTGCGGCGCGGGCTTTCGCGCCGCGGCCCAGCACAGCCAGATGCTGACGCCGCTGTTCACGCACATCCCCGGGCTGAAGGTGGTGTGCCCGAGCACGCCCTACGACACCAAGGGCCTGCTGATCCAGAGCATCCGCGACAACGACCCGGTGATCTTCCTGGAGCACAAGAACCTGTACGGCTTCGAGGGCGAAGTGCCCGAAGGCCTGTACACCATCCCCTTCGGCGAGGCGGCCATCGTGCGCGAAGGCAAGTCGGTGAGCATCGTCACCTACGGGCTGATGGTGCACCGCGCGCTGGAGGCCGCGGCAGCGCTGGCCAAGGACGGCGTCGAGGCCGAGATCATCGACCTGCGCACGCTCAGCCCGCTGGACATCGACACGGTGATCGAAAGCGTCGAGAAGACCGGCCACCTGGTCTGCGTCGACGAGGCCAGCCCGCGCTGCAACATCGCCACCGACATCGCCGCGCAGGTGGCGCAGGCCTGCTTCGGGGCGCTGAAGGGGCCGATCCAGATGGTGAGCGCGCCGCACACGCCGGTGCCCTTCTCGCCGGTGCTGGAAGACCTGTACATCCCGAGCGCTGCGCAGATCACGGCGGCGGTGAAGCGCGCGCTGGCGGGGGGTCGCCACTGATGGCTGCGATCACGCCCATCGTGATGCCCAAGTGGGGGCTGTCGATGTCCGAGGGGACGGTGGTGTCCTGGCTGGTGGAAGAGGGTACGCAGATCACGGTCGGCATGCCCATCCTCGAAGTCGAGAGCGACAAGATCGCCAACGCAGTCGAGGCGCCCGACCCCGGCCTGCTGCGCCGCCGCGTGGCGGCGGCGGGCGCGCTGCTGCCGGTGAAGGCACTGCTGGGCGTGATGGCGCCTGACGAGGTGACCGATGCCGAGATCGACGCCTATGTCGCCGCCTACGTGGTGCCCGCGGCCGCCGCGGGCGATGAGGAAGAAGGCGGGCCGACCTACCAGTTCGCCGAGGTCGACGGCATCCGTGTGCGCTACGCCCGGCGCGGTGAGGGCGCGGCCACGCCGGTGCTGTTTGTGCACGGCTTCGGCGGCGACCTGGACAACTGGCTGTTCAACCTGGACGCCGTGGCCGCGGCGCACCCGGTGATCGCGCTGGACCTGCCGGCGCACGGCCAGTCGGCGGTGGGCTTGCCGGGCGCCGGCACGCTGGCCGACCTGGCCGGCTATGTCGCGCACTTTCTCGATCAGATCGAGGTGCCGCGCGTACACGGGGTCGGTCATTCGATGGGCGGCGCCATCCTGGCGCAGCTGGCACTGGACGCGCCGACGCGGGTGGCTTCGCTCACTTTGATCGCCAGCGCCGGCGTGGGCACCGAGATCAACGCCGGCTACATCGAAGGCTTCGTTGGCGCCGCCACGCGGCGCGAACTGAAGCCGGTGATCGAGCAGCTCTTTGCCGACCCCGGGCTGGTGAGCCGGCAACTGCTGGACGACCTGCTCAAGTACAAGCGCCTGGACGGCGTGGCGCAGGCACTCACGCAACTGGGCAGCGCGCTCTTCCCCGGCGGCCGCCAAGTGGCGCAGCCGGTCGCGCGCCTGGCCGGCAGCGGCCTGCCGCTGACCCTGATCTGGGGCCGCGAAGACCGCATCGTGCCGGCCACGCAGGCCGCGGCCGCACCGGCCGGCGCGCGCGTGCTGGTGCTGGACGGCGCGGGCCACATGCCCATGATGGAGAAGGCGGGTGATGTGAACGCCGCCATCCTGGCGCAGTTGCGGGAGATCACGGCGCCGTGAGCGCCGCACGGCCGCCCCGAAGGCGCTCACCCCCCCTCGGGGGGGTGGCCCGCAGGGCCAGGGGGGCCCCATGACCCTGCCGCGCTTCGGCTTCGTTGCGGTGCATGAACGGCCCTTGGCCGACGGCATCGCGGCCGAGGCCGAATGGATGGAGAGAGCCGCGGCCACCGGCCGCGCCTCGGCCCATCTGTGGAGCGGCGAGCCGGCGCTGGTGGTGCCGCGCAGCTGCACCGCGCAGCCGGGCTGGGCGGCGGCGGCGCAGGCGCAGCGCGTGCTGGTGCGCGCCTCGGGTGGCGGCGTAGTGCCGCAGGGGCCGGGCATCGTCAACCTGAGCCTGGTCTGGCGCGCCGAGACCGGCGCGCCGGTGGGCACCGAAGCCCTGTACGGCGCGCTGTGCGACGAACTGGCCGCCGCATTGGCGCGCCTGGGCATCACGGCCACGGCGCAGCCGGTGCTGGGTTCGTTCTGTGACGGACGCTTCAACCTGGCGGTGGCCGGGCGCAAACTGGTGGGCACGGCGCAAAGCTGGCGTCGCATCGTGGGCCAGCCGGTGGTGCTGGCGCACGCGGTGATCGTGGTCAGCGCCGACCCGCAGGCGCTGACCGAGCGCGCCAACGCCTTCGAGCGCAGCCTGGGTTCGGGCCGTGTCTACCGCGCCGACGCGCTGACCAGCGTGGCCCTGGCCTGGCAGCAGGCGCATGCCCAGGCCGCGCCGCCCGATGATCTGCAGGCGCGGCTGTGCAGCGCGCTGGCCGAACAGTTTGCCCGCGTCGTGCCGCCGTGCACGGCCGCGGCCTGAGTTTCAAACCAAGGAGAAGACGATGGTCCTGCTGGAATTCGCGATGGCCCCGCTGGGCCAGGGTGAGAGCGTCAGCGCCCACGTGGCGCGCATCCTGGACGTGATCGACCGCAGCGGCGTGCCCTACCAGCTCACGCCCATGGGCACCATCCTGGAGGGCGAATGGGAGCAGGTGATGGGCGTGGTCACGGCCTGCTTCAACACCCTGGCGGCCGACTGCCCGCGCATCGGCATCAACCTCAAGGTGGACTACCGCGCCGGCCCGGCCGGGCGGCTGCACGCCAAGACGGCCAAGGTCGAAGAGCGGCTGGGGCGCAAGCTCAAGACTTGAGCCGCGCGCGCAGCGCGGTCTTGAGCACCTTGCCGTAGTGGTTCTTGGGCAGCTCGTCCACCCAGATGTAGCGCTTGGGCCGCTTGAAGCGCGCCATCTGCGCCAGGCAGTGCGCGTCCAGCGCCGCGGTGTCGGGCGCGCTGCCCGGCCGCGCCACCACGAAGGCCACTACCACCTCGCCCCACTCGGGGTCGGGCGCGCCCACCACGGCCGCCTCGGCCACGCCGGGGGCGGTGAGCAGCACTTCCTCGACCTCGCGCGGGTAGATGTTGGAGCCACCGCTGATCAGCAGGTCCTTGCTGCGGTCCTTGAGCGTCAGAAAGCCGTCGGCGTCCAGGCAGCCCACGTCGCCGGTGAACAGCCAGCCGTCGCGCACGGCCGCGGCGCTGGCCTCGGGGTTGCGCCAGTAGCCGGCCATCACACTGTCGCCTTTGACCAGCACCTCGCCCACCTCATCCGTGGGCAGCGGGTTGCCGTCGGCATCGGCCACGCGCAGTTGCACGGGGGTCTGCGCCACGCCCACCGAGGCCAGGCGCTGCAGATGGCGCGGGTGGCCGCTGTCGGCGATGTGCGCGCGTGACAGCGCCGTGGCCACCATCGGCGTCTCACCCTGGCCGTAGATCTGCACGAAGCGCGGGCCCATCACGCGCAGCGCGCGCTGGATGTCGGCCAGGTACATGGGCGCGCCGCCATAGACGATGGTCTTGAAGGCGGCGGCGCAGCGTTGCGCATCCAGCCCGGACTCTTCAGCATGGTCGACCAGGCGCTTGACGATGGTGGGCGCGGCAAAGGTCGACAGCGGGCCCAGCTGCCAGCCCAAAGTGAACAGCTCGGCCGGGTCCACCCCGCCCGAGGCCGGCACCGCGTGGCGAGCCCCTGCCATCAGGTGCGGTATGGCATACAGGCCGGCGCCGTGCGACATCGGCGCGGCGTAGACCATGGTGTCGGTGGGCGCCACCGCGTCCACGTCGGCGAAGTAGGTCAGGCCCATAACCATCAGGTTGCGGTGCGTCAGCATCACGCCCTTGGGCCGACCGGTGGTGCCGCTGGTGTAGAACAGCCAGGCCGTGTCATCGGGCGCGCGCTCGCTCAGCGGCACGGCCAGCGCGTCGTCGGCAGGGGCCAGCAGGGCATCGGCTTCGGCCGATTCGATGTCCACCTGCCGCTCCAGCCCGGCCAGCGGCTCGGGCGCCACGTCGGCGGTGACGAAGGCCCAGCGCGCCTGCGCATCGCCGATGATCCACTCGACCTCGCGCGCATGCAGCTTGGCGTTGACCGGCAGCACCACCAGCCCGGCCCACCAGGCGCCCCACAGCAGCTCCAGATAGCGCGGGTGGTTGCGCATGAACAGCAGCATGCGCTCGCCCGGCGCCAGGCCGGCGGCGCGCAGCCGCTGCGCCAGCCCGGCGCTGCGCGCCGCCCATTCGGCGTGCGTGGCCCAGGCATCCGCGCCGTGGAACAGGGCCGGGCGCTGGGGCGCCACGCGCGCCTGGCGCAGCAGCAGGTGGACCAGGTTCATGCGGTGGCTCCGGCATCGCGGGAGCCGATTATTGGCGCGCTCCGCGGCCGCCCGCTGCGCTCTACACTGCGGCGCGCCGCCAGTGGGGCGGTTTGCAGGAGGAGACCGACATGATCGGCTACGTGACCCTGGGTACCAAGGATCTGCCGCGCGCCGCGGCCTTCTACGACGCGCTGCTGGCTGAGGTGGGCGCCAAGCGCCTGATGGACCTCGGCCGCGGCATCGTCTGGGGCACCAGCTGGGCCCAGCCCAGTTTGGGCATCCTGCTGCCCTTCGACGGCCAGCCCGCCAGCGTGGGCAACGGCGTGATGGTGGCCTTTGCCGTGCAGAACCCCGCGCAGGTGGACCGCCTGTACAAGAAGGCGCTGGAACTGGGCGGCACCGACGAAGGCCCGGCCGGACCGCGCGGCGAAGGCTTCTACGGCGGCTACTTCCGCGACCTGGACGGCAACAAGCTCAACTTCTTCTGCATGCCGGGCGCCGCCGGTTGAGGCCGTGACCCCTGCCAGCGTCACGGCGCGCGACGGCCTGGCGCTGCACCTGCGCCACTGGCCCGCGGCCGGCGCGGCGCGCGGCACGGTGCAGATCGTGCACGGCCTGGGCGAGCACAGCGGCCGCTACGAGGCCCTGGCCGCTGCCCTCAACGCCGCCGGGTGGCGCGTGGTGGCGCACGACCTGCGCGGCCACGGCCGCAGCGCCGGGCCGCGCGGCGCCATCCCCGACAGCGCGGCGCTGCTGTCCGATCTGGCGGTGGTGATGGACGCTGTGCGCCAGGGCGGCCCGTACGTGCTGCTGGGCCACAGCCTGGGCGGGCTGATCGCGGCGCGCTTCGTGGCCGGCGGCCTGGCCCCGGTGGCCGACTGGTCGCGGGCGTTGGACGGCCTGGTGCTGTCGTCGCCCGCGCTGGACCCGGGCCTGAACGCGGCGCAGAAAGCGCTGCTGGCGGTGGCCGCGCCGCTGGCGCCGCGGCTGGCTCTCAGCAACGGCCTGAAGCCGGCCTGGATCTGCCGCGACCCGGCCGTGGTGCGCGCCTATGTCGAAGACCCGCTGGTGCACGACCGCGTCACGCCGCGGCTGGTGCGCTTCATCGTCGATGGCGGGCGGGCGGTGCTGCAGCGCGCGCCGCAGTGGCAAGTGCCCACCCTGTTGCTGTGGGCCGGCGCCGACCGCTGCGTGGCACCGGCCGGCAGCGCCGCCTTCGCCGCCACCGCGCCGCCCGGGCTGCTGACGGCGCAGGTCTTTCCCACGCTCTACCATGAGATCTTCAACGAGCCCGAACGCGCCCAGGTGCTGGAGCACCTGACGCGCTGGCTGGCCCGTTTTGCCCCCGCCTGAGGAGCCCGCCGCCATGAACGCCCCCATCCGCCCCTCCGAAGCCGACGCCGTCGTCGCGCTGGCCGCTTACGCCGACCAGGCCTGGGACGAGCGCATCCTGCCCGCGCTGACCGACTACATCGCCGTGCCGGCCAAGAGCCCGATGTTCGACGCCGCCTGGGTCGAGCACGGGCTGCTCGAACGCGTGGTGCGCGACGCCGCGGCCTGGGTCGAAGGCCGCCGCCTGCCCGGCCTGCGCCTGGAGGTGTTGCGCATCGAGGGCCGCACCCCGCTGATCTTCTTCGACATCCCAGCCACGCGCGCCGGCGCCACCGACACCGTGCTGCTGTACGGCCACCTGGACAAGCAGCCCGAGTTCAACGGCTGGCGCAAGGACCTGGGCCCCTGGACGCCCAAGTACGAGGGCGGCCTGCTCTACGGCCGCGGCGGCGCCGACGACGGCTATGCCGTGTACGCCGCCATCACCGCCATCGAGGCGCTGGACCAGCAAGGCATCGGCCGGCCGCGCTGCGTGGGCCTGATCGAGACGAGCGAGGAAAGCGGCAGCCCCGACCTGCCCGCCTACATCGCCGCTTTGGGCCCGCGCCTGGGCCAGGTGGGCCTGGTGGTGTGCCTGGACAGCGGCGCCGGCAACTACGACCAGCTGTGGCTGACGACCAGCCTGCGCGGCATGGTCAGCGGCGTGCTCAAGGTCGAGATCCTGAGCGAAGGCGTGCACTCGGGCGATGCCAGCGGCGTGGTGCCCAGCAGCTTCCGCATCCTGCGCCAGGTGCTGGACCGGCTGGAAGACAGCAAGACCGGCCAGCTGCTACCCGAAAGCTTCCACTGCGCCATTCCCGCCGTGCGCGTGGACCAGGCACGGGCCACCGCCGCCATCCTGGGCGACGAGGTCTGGAAGCGCCTGCCCTGGGCCTGCGGCGCCGACGGCGGCCCCACGCTGCCCACCACCACCGACCCGGTGCAGGTGCTGCTCAACCGCAGCTGGCGGCCCACGCTCAGCGTCACCGGCGTCGATGGCTTCCCCGACATGGCCAGCGCCGGCAACGTGCTGCGGCCCTACACCGCCTTCAAGCTCAGCCTGCGCCTGCCGCCGCTGGTGGACGGCCACCAGGCCAGCCTGCGGCTGAAGACCCTGCTGGAAGACAACGCGCCCTACAACGCGCGTGTGACCTTCCAGCCCGATGGCCGTGCCGGCGCCCTGGGCGCCAGCGGCTGGGACGCGCCCGATCTGGCGCCCTGGCTCGAGCAGGCGCTGAACACGGCCTCGAAGGCGCAGTACGGCGCACCCGTGGGCTACATCGGCCAGGGCGGCACCATCCCGCTGATGAGCATGCTGGCGCAGGGCTTCCCGCAAGCGCAGATGATGGTCTGCGGCGTGCTGGGTCCCAAGAGCAACGCCCACGGCCCCAACGAGTTCCTGCACGTGCCCTACGCCAAGCGGCTGACGGCGGCGGTGTCGCAGGTGATCGCCGCCTGCCCCTGAGCCGGGCGCGGGGGCCGGCGTGCCCGATCAGGCCTTGCTGCGCCGCGCCTTGAACGCGCCGACGACGACGATCAGGCCCGGCACGGCGATCAGCAGCCAGATGATGATCGACAGGTTCTTCTGCACCCACGGCAGGTTGCCGAAGAGGTAGCCCGCCAGCGTGAGACTGCAGACCCAGAGCACCGCGCCGCCCACGTTGTAGAACGTGAAGGTGCTGCGCGTCATCTCGGCCACGCCCGCCACGAAAGGCGCGAAGGTGCGCAGGAAGGGCATGAAGCGCGCGATGACGATGGTGATGCCGCCGTACTTCTCGTAGAAGGCGTGGGTGCGGTCGAAGGCGTCGCGGTTGAACCAGCGCGAGTTCGGCCAGCCAAAGACCTTGGGCCCGAAGTAGCGGCCGATGCTGTAGTTGCACTGGTCGCCCAGGATGGCCGCGGTCGTCAACAGCAGCATGGCCAGCGGCAGGCTCATCAGCCCCAGCCCGCACAGCGCGCCCACCACGAACAACAGCGAATCGCCCGGCAGGAAGGGCATGACCACCACGCCGGTCTCGATGAAGATGATGGCGAACAGCAGCGCGTAGACCCAGTTGCCGTAGTTCTGCACGAACTCCATCAGGTGGCGGTCGACGTGCAGGATGAAATCGATCAGGAAGGGGATCAGGTCCATCGAGGGGCGGCCGGTTCAGAAGGTGAAGCCGGCGTCGACGCGCGCGCCCGACAGCGGCTCGAGCAGGCGCAGCAGCGGCTTGAGCGGCGTGTAGCGCAGCGCCACGCGCCCGGCATGGGCAAAGAAGCGCGGCAGGTCCTGCGCGTACTGCGGCTTGCCGTCGCGGTGCTTCAGGCGGCAGAAGATGCCCAGCACCTTCAGGTGGCGTTGCAGCCCCATCCATTCGAGCGCGCGCCAGAACTCGCCGAAGTCGGGGTCCACCGGCAGCCCGGCGCGGCGCGCCTGCGTCCACCAGCGCACAGCCCAGTCGATCTCCTGCTCTTCGGGCCAGCTGATGAAGGCGTCGCGCAGCAGCGAGGCCAGGTCGTAGCTGATGGGGCCGGCCATCGCGTCCTGGAAGTCCAGGATCCCCGGCAGCGGCTCGCACACCATCAGGTTGCGCGGCATCCAGTCGGCGTGCACGGCCACCACCGGCTGCGCCAGCGCGCTGGCGATCAAGCGCTGGCACACGCGCTGCCAGGTCTGCTGCTCGGCCTCGGTCCAGGTGATGCCGAACTCGCGCTGCACGCACCATTCGGGGAACAGCGCCAGCTCGCGCGCCAGCAGCGCTTCGTCGCAGGGCGGCAGCGCCGCCGCCGGCACGCGCAGCTGCCAGGTGACCAGCGCGTCCAGCGCGGCGCGCATCAGGCGCTCGGTCTGGGCCGCGTCGGCCGTCTGCAGCGCCTGCAGATAGGGCTGCCGGCCCAGGTCGTCGAGCAGCAGAAAGCCCAGGTCTGCGTCGGCCTCGAGCACGCGCGGGGCATGCAACCCGGCCGCCTGGATGAGCCCGGCCACGTGCACGAAGGGGCGCACGTCTTCCTGTGGCGGCGGTGCGTCCATCACGATCAGGCTGCCGGCGCTGCCCTGCAGGCGCAGGTAGCGGCGGAAGCTGGCGTCGGCCGAGGCCGGGGCCAGCGTGGACGGGTCCAGCCCATGGCGCGGCGCGACGCCCGCCAGCCAGCGCTCGAAAGCGGCCTGGCGCGCGGCATCGGCCCAGGTAACGCTGGCGGCTGCAACCCTCATGGATAATGGATTCTACAAAGGGGTCGGCAGCCCCTGCCCCCGAGACAGAAGGGTCCGCTTTCCCCCCCCCGCTCCCCGCATGCGCATCACTACGCTGGCCCTGGCTGCCGGCCTGCTGGCCGCCAAGGTCAGCGCACAGGTCGTGGCGCCGCCGCCAGCCCGGGCCGCCTCTGCACCGCAGCCGTTGCAGCTGCAACCCAGCACCGCGCTGCAGCCCCTGCCCCGCGGTGACGCCGCACGCCAGCTGCCCATCGTGCTGCGCGCGCGCAGCATCGCCAGCCAGCCCGACCTGGAAACCGTGGCCGAGGGCGATGTCGAATTCCGCCGCGGCACGCTGGACATCCGCGCCGACCGCCTGTCCTACGACATGGCGCAAGACCTGGCGCGGGCCCAGGGCCACGTGCGCGCAGCGCGCGACGGCGCGGTCTATTCCGGCCCGGCACTCGAGCTGCGCGTGCAGCGCTTCGAGGGCTTCTTCCTCGAACCCAGCTTCGAGTTCGCGCGCCTGGGCGCCGGGGGCCGCGCCGAGCGCATCGATTTCATGGAGAACGGCCGCGCCCGCGCCACCCAGGCGCAGTACACCAGTTGCCCGCGCGAAGGATCCGAAGAGCCCGACTGGGTGCTGCGCACGCGCAGCGTGACGCTGGACTTCGAGGCCAACGAGGGGGTGGCCGAAGGCGCGGTGCTGCGTTTCCTGGGCGCGCCCATCCTGGCGCTGCCCACTTTCAGCTTTCCGCTGGACGACACCCGCCGCTCGGGCTGGCTGCCGCCGTCGATCAACATCGACAACCGCAGCGGCGTCAGCACCTCGGTGCCCTACTACTGGAACATCGCGCCCAACCGCGACCTCACGGCCGCGCCACGCGTGATGGCCCGACGCGGCCTGGGGCTGGAAACCGAGCTGCGCTACCTGGAGCCCACGCTCGAAGGCACGCTGACGCTGGACTGGCTGCTGCGCGACCGCGTGGCCGGGCGCTCGCGCAACGCCCTGCGCTGGCAGCATGAGGGCCAGGCCTTCAGCGGGCTGCGCTACGGGGCGGACGTGGCGCGCGTGTCCGATGCCGATTGGTGGAAGGATTTCCCCAGCGCCGTGCGCAGCTTCACGCCGCGCCTGCTGCCGGCACGCCTGGGCGCCGAATGGTCCTTCGATGCGGCTGGCGGCCAGGGCCTGGTGTACGCGCGCACCCTGCGCTGGCAGCTGGCGCAGGCCGCCGACAGCTTTGTCACCTCTCCCTATGAACGCAGCCCGCAGCTGGGCTTGCGCCTGGCGGGCGAAGGCGGCGGCTGGGAATACGCGGCCGAGACCGAATTCAACCGTTTCACCCTGCCGCAGAACCAGGAAACCGACACCGCGCGCGTGGCCGGCGAACGCGTGCACCTGCTGGCGCAGCTGAGCCGGCCGCTGCGCGAGCCCGGCTGGTGGCTGGTGCCGCGGCTGTCGGTCAACGCCGCGGGCTACGCCGGGCTGGCGCCGGGCAGCACGCGTCAGCGCGCGGCGCGCATCATCCCCAGCTTCAGCCTGGACGCCGGCCTGGAGCTGGAACGCAGCACCCGCGCCTTCGGCCGCGCGCTGCACCAGACGCTGGAACCGCGCCTGCTGTACGTGTTCACGCCCTACCGAGAGCAAAGCCAGCTGCCCAATTACGACTCAGCGGCCAAGGATTTCAACTTCGTCTCGCTGTACTCCGACAACGCTTTCTCGGGCGTGGACCGGGTGTCCGACGCGCAGCAGATCACCGCCGGCTTCACCACGCGCCTGGTGGACGCGGAAAGCGGCGCCGAGGCGCTGCGCGTGGGCCTGGTGCAGCGCTACCTGATGCGCACGCAACGCATCGCACCGCAGGCCGACGGCTCGCCCGACGGCGAGCCGCTGACGCAGCGCCTGTCGGACGCGTTGCTGGTGGGCTCGACCAGCGTGCTGCCCGCGTGGACGCTGGACGCCGCGCTGCAGTACAGCCCCGACATCCAGCGCTCGGTGCGCTCCATCGTGGGCGCGCGCTACTCGCCTGGGCCTTTCCGCACCGTCAGCGCCACCTACCGCCTGGCGCGCGGGCTGTCCGAGCAGATGGAGCTGGGCTGGCAGTGGCCGGTGTTCGGCGGCAAGGCCAAAGTCAATGGCAGCAGCAGCGGCGGCAGCGGCTGCGGCGGCAGCTGGTATTCGGTGGGGCGCATCAATTACAGCCTGCGCGACCGGCGCATGACCGATGCGGTGATCGGTGCCGAGTACGACGCCGGCTGCTGGATAGGCCGCATCGTCGCCGAACAGCTGTCCACCGGCCGCACCGAGGCCACTACGCGCTTGCTGCTGCAGCTGGAGCTGGTGGGGCTGTCGCGCCTCGGTTCCAACCCGCTCAAGGTCTTGAAGGACAATATCCCCGGCTACCGGCTGCTGCGCGACGAACGCGGCGACGACGCCTCGCCGCCAGCACCGTCTGCCCAGCCCCGGCCCAACCCGACGCCCTCGCCATGACCTTGTCTTTCCACCGCCGGCCCCTGCCGACGGGCCGCGCCCTGGCTGCGGTCGCGCTGTTCACGCTTGCGGCGCTGGTGCCCGCGGCGGGCCGGGCCGCGCCCGAGCGCGAGCTGCGCAACGGCGACTACATCGCCGCGGTCGTCAACCAGGAACTGGTCACCGCCGGCGAGGTCGAGCGCCGCATCGAGCGCGCCCAGGCCGAGGCCGGCCGCAGCGGCGCGCGCCTGCCGCCCGCGGCCGAACTGCGGCGCCAGGCGCTGGATTCGCTGATCGACGAGCGCGCCATGATCACCACCGCGCGCGACAGCGGCATGCGCATCGACGAGGCCGAGCTCGACCGCGCCGTGCAGAGCATCGCGCTGCAGAACCAGATTTCCATGGACGCGCTGCGCCAGCGCCTGCGTGCCGAAGGCATGGACTACGGCCGCTTCCGTGCCAACCTGCGCGACCAGTTGCTGATCGAGCGCCTGCGCGAGCGCGAGGTCTACCAGCGCATCCGCGTCAGCGATGAAGAGGTCGAGCGCATGCTCGATGCACAGCGCCAGGCGGTGAACGCCGACGCCGAGACCAACCTGGCGCAGATCCTGGTCACCGTGCCCGAAGGCGCCGATGCCGCGGCCGAGGCGCCGCGGCGCGCGCTGGCCGAAGCCGCGCTGGCGCGTGTGCGCGGCGGCGAGCCCTTCGACCAGGTGGCCAAGCAGGTGTCCGAAGACGCCAACCGCGCCCGCGGCGGCGAGCTCGGCGCCCGGCCGTTGTCGCGCCTGCCCGATGCCTTTGTCGAGGCCACGCGCGGCTTGTCGGTGGGCCAGGTCACGCCCACGCTGCTGCGTACCGGTGCAGGCTTCCACATCCTCAAGGTGCTCGATCGCAAGGAAGCCGCGCTGGGCCGCATCACCCAGACGCGCGCGCGCCACGTGCTGCTGCGCACCTCGCCCCAGCTCACGCCCGAGCTGGCCACGCGCCGCCTGGCCGAGTACCGGCGCCAGATCGAGAGCGGGGCCAAGAGCTTCGAGGAGATCGCGCGCCAGTTCAGCGAAGACGGCTCGGCGGCCGGCGGCGGCGACCTGGGCTGGTCCTCGCCCGGTGTGATGGTGCCCGAGTTCGAGGGGGCCATGAACGAGTTGCCCGTGGGCGGCCTGTCGGCGCCGGTGGTGTCGCGCTTCGGTGTGCACCTGATCCAGGTGCTCGAACGGCGCGAGACCGCGCTGGAGCCCAAGCAACTGCGCGAGCAGGCGCGCAACCAGCTGCGCGAACAGAAGTTCGAGCAGGCCTACCTGGAATGGACCAAGGAACTGCGCGCGCGCGCCTACCTCGAGCTGCGCGAGCCGCCGCAATGAGGCGGCGGCGCCCGGCGCCATGAAACACATCGCCCGCAAGCGCTTCGGCCAGCACTTCCTGGCCGACGACGCGGTCATCGACGACATCGTGCGCGCCATCGCGCCGCAGCCAGGCCAGGCCCTGGTGGAAATCGGCCCCGGCCTGGGTGCGCTCACCGGCCCGCTGCTGCAGCGCTGCGGCGCGCTCACCGTGATCGAGCTCGACCGCGACCTGGCCGTGCGCCTGCGCCGCCAGGCCGGGCTGACGGTGATCGAGGCCGACGTGCTGAAGGTCGACTTCACGGCGCTGGCCGCCGGCCGCGCACTGCGCGTGGTGGGCAACCTGCCCTACAACATCTCCACGCCCATCCTGTTTCACCTGCTGCAGGCCTGCGCGGTGGTGCAGGACCAGCACTTCATGCTGCAGAAGGAAGTGGTCGAGCGCATGGCCGCAGCCCCCGGCTGCAAGGACTATGGGCGGCTGTCGGTGATGCTGCAGTGGCGCTACCGCATCGAGTCGGTGCTGGACGTGCCGCCCACGGCCTTCGAGCCGCCGCCGCGCGTGGATTCGGCCGTGGTGCGCATGGAGCCTCTGCCGGCCGATCCCACGGTGGACGCGGCACGGCTGTCGGCGCTGGTCACGGCCGCGTTCTCGCAGCGGCGCAAGCTGCTGCGCCACACGCTCGGGCGTTGGCTGGAAGCCGAGGGCGTGGACACGCCCTTCGACCTGCAGCGCCGCGCCGAAGAAGTGCCGGTGGCGGAATACCTGGCGCTGGCGCGCCGCGCCTGAAAGACAAAAGCCCCCGTCGCCGGGGGCCTTGTGGCCGATCAGCCGCAAAAGGCCTTAAGCGGCGCTGAGCCAGGCCGCCGTGTCGAAGGCGCTGCTCATCAAGGGCATGTTCATGCCGAAATTGGGGTTGGTGCCGTTCTTGGGCACAACCTTGACCGCCGGCTTCGCAGCAGCAGTCGTCTGGGCCACCTCAGTAGCCCGCTCCCATGACCCGATTTCCTGGGAGCGGGCTACTGAAAAGAATAGAAACATCTGAACGGTATTCGTCGTTCGCCCCAGAACTCGGCGGCGTCGCGGAAGACCTCGAGCAATTGCTCGCGGGCTTCGCGGTCGAAGCGCGGGTTGTCGGGCAGTTGTTCGAGCACGACCACGAAGCCTGGCTGCTGGCCAGCCTTGTGCACGAGGTCGGTCATGCAGTCGTACAGGGCGTCGAGGTTCTTGCCGAAGTGGGCCGGAAACAGGAAGGCCTGGGCGATGCCGTCGAGCACGTCCTGCTTGGTCTGCGCGCCGGAAAGGTTGGCGTAGAGAAAATGCTGCCCCGCATCTTCGGCCGACTGCATCAGGTCGTCGACCCGATAGGCGCGGATGGCCTGTACGAGGTTGGGACGGATGGTCTGCAACTCCATGGTCGCGATCCTCCTTGCGTAGCGATGGGAATGTGAAAGATCAGTGCCGGCGGTCATGGTTCAATGCGGCGGAAGCTCGCGTAGTGGTCGCCGGTGTAAAAGCAGGTTTCGGGGCGGGCAGGAGGCAGGCCGCCGCAGACGATGCGCCGGGCACCCCGGTTTCTGGCGCCGGGCGTGATGACCGTGTATTCGCGGTACTGCCCCCGGGGCCGGGGAGGCAGTCGCCGCTCGAAGTTGCCAAACACGCTGCCGTCCTTGGCAAACGGAAACGGGCCACCGTTGAGAATCAAGCGTTGAGTGGTCTGCGCCTCGGCCGGCAGGCTGGCCAGGGCCACCGCGGGCATTTCGGGTGCAGGTGGTCTTGCCAAAGCCGGGCCGGTGGCCAAGCCAGAGGCCACTGCCGCAGCGAGCCCCAACTTGAACAATGCCCGCCGCAGCCCCTTGGCCGGCAGGACCAGACCGGTCCAGAACACGGGTGAACCCTGAAAGATCAAACCGCCATGTTACAGGAGCGGCCCCCAAAACTCAAGCTGCTGCCCAAAGATGGGGCGCAAGCAGTGCTTTGTCAGCGGGCGCTTACATCTGCAAGAAGTGTTGTCAAATCTTGATTCCTGAGCGCCGGCCGGCGTGCCATTTCAACCCAGGCGCAACTTGCTTCTGATTTCGGGCAAGGCGCGCCGGGCCGCCTGTTCACCGATGGTGATCATCAGGTTGCGCGAGGTGAAGTCGGTGAACGAGATGAGCTTCAAGTCTGGGTTGATGACGACATCGGCATCGCGCAGTTCGAGCCGGGTCAGCGACGAGGCCATGATCTCGAACGACTGCATCAGCAACTCGAGACGAACTCCTGGCCGTTGACCCGATCAGGCCGCAGGGCCTGATCGGCGTCCCGCCTCGGCATCCGCCACCGTGAGGGCGGTCATGTTGACGATGCGGCGCACCGTGGCCGAGGGCGTGAGGATGTGCACGGGCTTGGCGGCGCCCAGCAGCACCGGGCCGATGGCGATGCCGCCGCCGGCAGCGGTCTTGAGCAGGTTGTAGGAGATGTTGGCCGCGTCGATGTTGGGCAGCACCAGCAGGTTGGCCTCGCCGGTGAGCGTGCTGCCCGGCAGCACCTTGCGGCGCTCGGCGGCGTCAAGCGCCACGTCGCCGTGCATCTCGCCATCGACCTCGAGCCAGGGCGCCTGCTCGCGCAGCAGCGCCAGCGTGCGCCGCATCTTCACGGCGCTGGGGTGGTCGCTGGTGCCGAAGTTGGAATGCGACAGCAGCGCGGCGCGCGGGTGCAGGCCGAAGCGCAACATCTCTTCGGCCGCCATCACCGTGATCTCGCACAGTTCTTCGGCCGTGGGGTCGGCGTTGACGTGGGTGTCCACCAGGAACACTTGGCGGCCGGGCAGCATCAACGCGTTCATGCAGGCGTAGACCTGCACGTTCTGGGCCGTGCGCGGGCTGCCGCCGTGGCGTTTGCCTATGACCTGGTCGAGGTACTGCAGATGGCTGGCGGTGGTACCCCAGGTGCCGCACAGCAGGCCGTCGACGTGGCCCTTGTGCAGCATCATCGCGCCGATCAGCGTCAGGCGGCGGCGCATCTCGATCTTGGCCATCTGCACCGACACGCCCTTGCGCTCGGTCATGCCGTGGTAGGTGGTCCAGAAATCGCGGTAGCGGTGGTCGTTCTCGACGTTGACCACGTCGTAGTCCAACTCCTGCTTCAGGCGCAGGCCGAACTTCTCGACGCGCTGGGCGATCACCGCCGGACGGCCGATGAGCGTGGGCCGCGCCAGGCCTTCGTCCACCACCACCTGCGCGGCGCGCAGCACACGCTCTTCCTCGCCCTCGGCGTAGGCCACGCGCTTGTGGACGGCGCGCTTGGCCTGCATGAAGATGGGCTTCATCGTCGTGCCCGAGGCGTAGACGAAGTCCTTGAGCTTCTCGCGGTAGGCGTCCAGGTCCTTGATCGGCCGCTGCGCCACGCCCGACTCGGCCGCGGCGCGCGCCACGGCCGGCGCGATCATCATCATCAGCCGGTGGTCGAAGGGCTTGGGGATCAGGTACTCGGGGCCGAAGCTCAGCGTCACGCCGGCATAGGCTGCGGCCACCACGTCACTCTGCTCGGCCTGCGCCAGCTCGGCGATGGCGCGCACCGCGGCAATCTCCATCTCGTCGGTGACCGTGGTCGCACCGCAGTCCAGCGCGCCGCGGAAGATGTAGGGGAAGCACAGGACGTTGTTGACCTGGTTGGGGTAGTCGGTGCGGCCGGTGGCCATGATGCAATCCGGCCGCGCCGCCTTGGCCAGCTCGGGCGAGATCTCGGGCGTGGGGTTGGCCAGCGCAAAGACCAGCGGCTGGGCCGCCATCCCGGACAGCATCTCGGGCTTGAGCACGCCCGCGGCCGACAGGCCCAGAAAGATGTCGGCGCCGGGCATCACCTCGGCCAGCTTGCGCAGCGGCGTGGGTTGGGCGAAGAAGGCCTTGTCCTCGTCCATCAGTTCAGTGCGGCCCTGGTAGACCACGCCGGCCAGGTCAGTCACCCAGATGTTCTCGCGCTTCAGGCCCAGCTTGACCAGCAGGCCCAGGCAGGCCAGCGCGGCCGCGCCGGCACCGCTGGCCACGAGCTTGACCTTGCCGATGTCCTTGCCCACCACCTTGAGGGCATTGAGCACCGCCGCGCCCACGACGATGGCCGTTCCGTGCTGGTCGTCGTGGAAGACCGGGATCTTCATGCGCTCACGCAGCTTGCGTTCGACGTAGAAGCAGTCGGGTGCCTTGATGTCCTCGAGGTTGATGCCGCCGAAGGTGGGCTCCATCGCGGCGATCACGTCGCACAGCTTGTCCAGGTTGCGCTCGTTCAGCTCGATGTCGAAGACGTCGATGCCGGCGAACTTCTTGAACAGCACCGCCTTGCCTTCCATCACCGGCTTGGCCGCCAGCGGGCCGA
>LNFM01002357.1_pt1 | contig 39793 bp, 43 predicted proteins | sample 596031 | NCBI WGS metagenome assembly LNFM01 (sample SAMN04254537, study PRJNA301005) | activated carbon metagenome | isolation source: dual media filters at the Ann Arbor, Michigan drinking water treatment plant | place: USA: Ann Arbor | reverse complement strand
CTCCTGCCGATGCGGAGGCGGACAGGATGCAAATACCAGCGAAGAACGCTACGGCCGCAGGTGCGGCCCTCACGATGCGCATGAGCTGACCTCCCAGACCTAGTCGATCAATCGAAATCCAGTACGGGCAGGCAACTGCCTGTGCTGCGGACAGAAATTCACATCAAGAACGGCTGGCTGATTGCTACAGCCAACAAGCTTAAATCCATCGGTCGCCGAGAGACTTGATGCAGATCAATGCGTGAGTAGCACAGACCAAATGGCTAGATCGGGAGTTGCATCTGAACCGGAGAATTGGCTCTCACAAATCGCATGGAGTGGGCCTGACGAAAGCAACTTGGTCCGCCTCGCACAATCATCCGATGTTAAACATCCGATGATTGTCAGGAAGTCAGTTTGCGTGCTAAGCGGTCTGCTCACCTGCGCAAACAAGCAGGGAGGGAGGAGATTGCGTGGCCAGGACGCGGCAGAACGCGTTGGACAAGCCGATCAAGCCCGGCCGCATCGGGACCGTACTTGCGACGCTTGGCCGCGAGATCGCGCAGGATGTCATTCCAGTCGGCACGGCACTCCCGCCGGAACCGGACCTCGAAGCCCGTTTTGGTGTTGGGCGCGGCGTGGTGCGCGAAGTCGTCAAGACGCTCGCCGCCAAGGGACTTGTCAGCGTACGCCCGCGCCATGGCACGCATGTGCTGCCCCGTCACCAATGGAGTCTTCTCGATCGCGACGTCCTGAGTTGGCTGGTCGGACAGGGAGAGCCGGATCGCGAGTTGTTGCTGGCGATCCAGGAGGTCCGCTCCATCATCGAACCGGCTGCTGCTGCGTTGGCGGCCCAGCGTGCGACCAGCAATGATCGAGAGCGGATCAACGCCGCGCTCGCGGCGATGGAAGCCTCGAAGGATCACGCCAGCGCGACCGCCGCCGACAAGGCATTCCATCTCGCTATACTGGACGCGACGCACAACCCGGTATTGCAGGGCTTCCGGGGCGCGATCGATACCATCCTCAGCACGGTGTTTGTCGTCGCGATCGGAAGCGCCGGCTGGTTCAGGGACAATCTGCCGAACCACGCGGCTGCGGCGCGCGCCATCGATGCGGGTGACGCCGAGAAGGCGCGGGTCGCGATGGAGCGGGTGCTCGGGTACACGAAGTTCAAGATTTCCAGCAAGAAGGCTGCAGCCTCCGGCCCCATGCGCAATCGGGGCGTGGTGGTCGCGGCCGCCAAGGCAAAGAGAAGATGAAGTGCAGGTGATGACGGAAGCGAAAAACCGACGGCCGTGGATCGTGCGGAGTGTGAATTCGCTCGCTGGGACCGCGATGTTCGTCGCTCCGCTGCTGGCGCTCGTGGCGGTGTGGGCCGTCGTCGTGCCGCTGTTCCAGATCAATCCCCGCGTCTTCCCGTCCGTCGGCGCGGTTGGCACTGCTGCGCTCGAGTCCATCCGTGACGGCACGCTGGTCGCCCATATCGGTGCCAGCCTGCTGCGCGTCGGCCTCGGTACCCTGATCGGGATAGTCACGGCGGTTCCACTCGGAATTGCGATGGGTGTCAGCGCGGGAGTCGCCGCCTTCCTGACGCCGCTGTTTCGCTTCTTCTCGGTTCTGGCCGGCATCGCGTGGATCCCGATTGCGACGCTGTGGTTCGGCTACGGCTTCGGCGCCATCGTGTTCGTGATCTTCAACGCGGTATTCTTCGTCGTGGCCTACAACACGCTGCTCGGTGTGAAGACCATTCCCCACACGGTGCGTAACGCGGCGGCTTCGCTCGGCGCCGGGCGCTGGGCATTGCTGACGGAGGTCCTGCTGCCCGGCGCGCTTCCGAACATCGTCACGGGCATCCGCACCGGGCTCGGGTTTGCGTGGCGCGGCCTGATCGCAGCCGAGATGATCGCGACCAATGTCGGGCTCGGCTACATGCTGTTCGTGGCCCGTGACTTCTATCGGACCGAAGTCATCGTGTTCGGCATGATCGTGATCGGCGTGTTGTGGCTGTTGATCGACCGCCTTGTGCTGGTTCCGCTCGAGCGATCGACCATCGAGCGCTGGGGCATGGTGAGGCGCGCATGAACGTCTGGTTGCAATGCTGGAGCGGGTACGTACGCTTGACGCAGCGATGGCCGGCGCTTGCCGCCATCGTTCCGTTCATTCCCGTGGTCGCGCTGTGGACAGCCGTCACCGAAGCCGGGGTATTTCCGCGCGCATTCCTGCCTGGACCGCTCGACGTCGTCAGGTCGTTTGCGACGCTGACCTACAAGGGCATTCTGCCTGACTATCTGCAGGACAGCCTGATCCGTCTTTTCACCGGCGCGGCGCTGGGCATGGCGCTCGGAATTCCACTGGGCATTCTGATCGGCACCAGCCGATGGGCGCACCGCATCTGTTGGCCGATCCTGCTGTTTTTCCAGGCGATCGGCGACATTGCCTGGCTTCCAATCCTCCTGATCTGGTTTGGCTTCGGGCTGACGACGATGACGTTTGTGATCGTCTATACTGTGCTCTTTCCGGTGGTGCTCAACACCGTTCTCGGGGTGGAGTCGGTGCCGCGCGATCTTGCGCGCGCCGCGCGCAGTCTGGGCGCATCGCCCGCGCGCGTACTGTGGGAAGTGACACTCCCCGGCGCCCTCCCCAACATCATCACCGGCCTGCGCAACGGGCTTGGCTATGGCTGGCGCGCGCTCATCGCCGTCGAGATCATCGTCGGCACCAGCGGCATCGGCTTCATGATGTTCGACGCGCGTCGCGCCGGCTCCACCACTGAAATTCTGCTCGGGATGATCATTCTGGGCCTGCTCTGGTACATCGTGGACGCCTGGATCCTGGCGCCGCTTGAACGCGCAACGGGCCAGCGCTGGGGATTGGTGACATCATGAAGACGCTCTCGCTCCGCAACCTAGCAAAGACCTATTTCGATCCCTACGCGGGCGCCCACGTCACGGCGGTCCACGATGTCTCGCTCGACGTCCAGCAGGGCGAGTTCGTTTCGGTCGTGGGCCCGTCCGGCTGCGGCAAGACCACGATCCTCAACATGATCGCCGGCTTCATTCCCTATTCCGGCGGCGAAATTCTGCTCGATGGCAAACCTGTCGTTGGGCCCGGTCCGGAACGCGGCGTCGTATTTCAGTCGTTCGCATTGTTCCCCTGGAAGACCGTGCTCGACAATGTCGGGTTCGGTCCGAAAATGCGCGGCGTACCGAAGGCCGAGCGCGACCGGATCGCCCGGGAGTATCTGGCGCTTGCCGGGCTCTCGCATGCGGCCAACCGGTATCCCAACGAATTGTCGGGTGGCATGCAGCAGCGCGTCGGCGTGGTACGGGCACTGGCCAACAATCCGGCGGTGCTGTTGATGGACGAACCCTTTGCCAGCGTCGATGCGCAGACCCGCATGACATTGCAGGAGGAGCTGACGCGGATCTGGCAGGAACGCCGGCCGACGGTGGTTTTCATCACGCATGACGTTGCCGAAGCCGTCTTTCTGGCCAATCGCGTCGTGGTGCTGTCGAAAGGACGCATTCTCGACCAGGTGGACGTCAACTTGCGGCGGCCCCGCGTCTGGGACGACCTCGTCAACGATGACGAGTTCAAGCGCCTGTCGGCGCGAGTATTGCAAATGGTGCGTGCAGCATGAACCTTGTCTCTGAAGCTTTGGGTTCCGGCAAGTTTCGCATCGTCCTCGGCGTCATCGCCGCCTGGGCCGGCTTCCAGCTCTGGCTGACTTTGGCTGCACCCGGAAAGATTTCGCCCGAGCTCGGCGGCACGACGGAAAAGGTCAATGTGCAGGTCGAGCTCCCGTTCACGCCCGAGCGGTTTCACGTCCTGGCATTCCAGCAATATGGAAGGGTCACCGGCACCGATGACCATTCGATCGAACTGCGTGGTGTCAAACGAACGGACCTCAACGCCGTTGCCCGGCCGTACTGGGTGACGGCGGTGGGGCCGATAAAACAGGGAGGATGACAATGAAACGATTGGTGATGCTTGCGGCAGCGCTCGCGCTTGCCTGGACGCCGTCCAGCGCGCAAACGCTGACGAAACTCAAGGCCGGCATGGTGACCGGAATAGACCAGATCGGCCTGCCGATTGCACTGGAGCGCGGCTTCTTCGAGAAGAATGGCCTCGATGTCACGATCGCACGGCCTTATGCCACCGGTGTCGACGCCCTCAACGCCCTGCAGGCGGGCGAAAGCGAGATCGTGCAGGTCGGGGTGCCCATGATCGGCGCCGTATTGCGCGGAATGGACCTCGTTGCACTCGGGAATTACAGCGGCAACGCAACCAAGGCCGGCTCCGACGCCACCGTTGCGATCGTTGCCCGCGAGGGTTCCGGCATCGTCAAGGGTGACCTGTCGACCTTGCGCGGCAAGAAGATCGCGGCGTCGTTCGGCACCATCAACCATCTCTATATCCTTGCCACCCTCGAGAAGGCCGGCCTGAAACCGGAGGACGTCACGCTGGTGAATACCCCGCCTCCGGACATGACGGTGGCGCTGCTTGCCAAGGGCATCGATGCATTTGCAGGGTGGGATCCATGGCCGATCGTGGCCGGCAAGGATGTGCCGGGGGCCTTCGAGCTCATTCGTGGCGGTGACGTGATCTCGTATATCGGCTTCAACGTTGCGCTCAGGCCCTGGGTGCAGGCCAACGGCGCAACCATCGAGAAATTCCTCGCCGCCGTTTCCGAGGCCGATCAGTGGATGCGAAAGAATCCGAAGCAGGCCGCTCAAGTTGCCACAAGGTGGATCCCCGGGCTCAAGCAGGAAATCGCCGAAGCGGCCATGCAGTTCAACATCCAGCAGGCAGATCGCCGACTGTCCGCCAACAATTATCGCGCGCTTTACAGCGCCGAAGAACGCCTGGCCAAGCTTGGAATCCTGAAATCCACGTTCGACGTCAATGCGCACATCGAGCCGAAGTACATCTTGAAGGTGATGAAGGATAAGCCGGAGCTGTTTTCCGACCTGCCGCCGATTCCGGACGCGGTGGCCATCGGACCGGGCTACGTCTTCAAGCCCTAAACGTCGCCGATATAACGGCGGGTGAATCGCAAATCGCAGCCAGCGGACCGGTGTCCGCTGGCTGTAGCGCTGCCTGCCTCACATTGTCGCTCGCTCGCCTATCCTGCCAGAAACGGCATCTCGATCGCCAATGTATAGCCGTTGACCATGAGCAGGCCACCCGTGGCACCGACGATACCGCCCAGGATCGCAAGCCAGGGCAGCGTCGCCACGATCGAGACCGAGATCAGCACGATGGCGATCTGCAGAAGAGCTTCGGCATAGTCGAAGTAGGGATCCTGCTTCAGCGCATGATCGCGCTTGCTCTCGTAGTCCTTGGCCCGCACCATCAATTCCTTCTTGCCCTCCTTCGTCTCGGGCTCGGACTCGTAGCGGGCCGCCGTCTTGCGATAGGCCTCCGCTTTTGCCTTCAGGGCCGTCCTCGCCTCGGGATTGAGGCTTCCTTCCTGCAGGAACGCCAGTTCGATCGCGTCGGCCGCAAGATTGAAGTCAGTCTGCCGGATGTTCTTGGCCTGGTAGAAGGCATAGACGTTCGCGGCATAGATGTTGTTGTTGGTCGCCTCCTTGCCGGCGTTGGCGCCGCCAAGCCCGGTGATGGCCAGCAGCATCGCCAGAATGGCGATGCCGACCGCCGCACGCTGCTTGAAGCGGTCGTTCTGTTTCTCCTGATCCATCATGTCGGCGGCGTCTTCGGCTTTCATCGATCGGCTCCTGCTCGCTCCTAAAGGGAAGGCACGATAAACAACGACGTTGTGACAACATCGCGACGCACGAGCGCGACGATTTGCTCCGCAGCACGCTGCACCCCGGGAAAGGCGAAGCCATTCGTTTATGCGCGATTCCGTGTCGCACTGGTGCGCGCGGCGGAGCAGCCGATCCCGTCTGATACCGGTAGGCGTGCCCTCAGGTCCGCTATGCGACCAACAACGGACCTTTGGTGATCGACGCAGTAAGCACTTTTCGGCTTCGAATCCGTCACGTCGGCACGCGAAACCAGTTCAAGGCTGTTTTACGAAAAATGGCGTCTCGTTCGTCTTCAGAGAATGCCGCGACGATGCGCTCATAGGCGTCATAGAGACGGTCGAAGCCGTACGAAAGAGTATCGATTGGCAGGTGGCTGCCGAACATGCATCGCGTGGGGCCAAACGCCTCAACAATTGACATGACCCAGGGCTCGACCTGCTTTTCGGTCCAATTGAGGCCAAAAATACACTCGATGGCAGATATGGAAACACAGGTGTTCTCACATCTGCCAAGGTCGTTCATCAGTGCCCGCCAGCGAGTGTAGCCGTCGGGACCGAGATCGGTCGGCCACCCCATAACGGCGATAGTGAAGGCAATGTTCGGATATGCGCGAACGACCGCAAGGAGTTGCGGCAACTGTGGCGCAAACACTTCCAATCCGCAGCGCAGATTCTGCCCGTTCAAGCTGTCGAGCCCCCTTAGCCAGGCGGGATCAGTCATGAGATCCGGCCGGGAGGTCATGCGCCGAAGCGGATTGTGCGCGTCCCAACCCAAATGCTGGCGTATGGCAGTCAGGTTCGGGATGGCTTGATAGACATCCAGTCGATGCGGCAGGTCAGGATCAGCAAGGTCGACGAGCCCGACGAGAGCCATCGGCACATCCGAAGCCGCCGCCAGTTTCGCGGCCCACGCCATTTCCTTCAAGGCGTCATCAGAGATGAACTCATGCCAGACGATGCCTTCCACCTTCCGAGATCGAGTAGCTCGAAGGTAGTCATCGAGCAGATAGCTTCGCGGAAGTTTGGAATAATCGCCGACCAGTGCCTCGAAAACCTGATCCCGGCGCTCGAATATCCCGTACCGAATGACGCGACTGTCGTAAAGATGGACATGCGCATCGACCAAAGCCGCGCGGCTCGGCGAATGTGAGATTGTCATTACCGTTGCTTTGCCGGGCTCATCATCATTTTTTTGCGGCTCCGCCTTAGACCGCTTCGGTCCAGCTTTCCGAGAATGCCAACGCCGATGTCGAGAATGGCCGCCCCTCACGTTCCCGCGGCCAGGATCGTCCCTCTGCCTCGACACCGTTGCGGACGAGACGGGTACCGAGCGCCGGGATCAGCACGGTGCACACGCCGTAGCGCCGGTCGGGAAGCTGGTTCGGCTGCGTGTGGATCAGCAGCGGCTCACCGATATCGAACCAGGTGAGCGAGATTTCTTCGCCGTGCGATTTGATGTGCTCAGTCCAGAAGTAGCGAGGGTCTCCAACCTTGGAGAATTGCGCGTCCGCACAGGGGATGGTCGTATCGGAAAGCTCGGCATTGAGCATGCCCTGCACGGTTGACTGCAGCCACCGCGCCATCGCGATGTTGTCGGAGTAAATGCGCCAGCGCCGTTCCGTCAGCTCGCTTTTCAGGTAGAGGACGTGGCCAGGACCGGCCGGCGAAAAAATGATCCGCCAATAGCTCGCCTCCGTCGAGTTCGGCTCGCCGTCCTTCGGGCTCAAGCGGATAAAGGGGTTCTCGCCCGTCAGGATCGTCTTGTTGGGATCGGCAATGCTCATTGTGACTGGTCTCCTATCAACTTCATGATACGCCGCAGCATGTCTGCTTTAGGCCCAGGACGACAGTACTATCATTCCGCGTGATATCCGCTGTGGCACAGAAGCGCCCCCTTCGGACCGTTCAGCACAGAATGGCACAGGCCCTCGTTCTCTCCAACACGTGAAGTCGTGTCGTCGACTCGCGGGGGGATGAAACATTGCCGCGCGATCACGAAACCATTTTCGTGAAGCCGCGAAGAAGCCCGGAAACGAAGGACTGATATGAAGGTTGGTATCAACCGACGGAGTGTGATCCGTGTGGAAACTTCTAACCTTGCTCTACCGTGAATATTGTCGGCAATACCGCTGTCATTGCCGGGCAAGGATGATTGAAATTCGCAGATATAACTTTGCAAGGGGCGCCTGATCCGCCGACGCGGGCGGCCGCCGGATAAATGCCATGCGCGAAGAATTCAAATCCAATGCGTTTCTCGCAGTGACCATCGCCAGCGTTTTTCTGTTGGGTTCCGGTCTGCTTGCGCTTGCTTTCAGCTAGCCGCCGCTTTCGCAAGCCTGCTTCCGTGGACTATCTCACCACCGCCGCGGTCTGCCCGAACAGCAGCTTGCGCTCTTCCTCCGTGCGGATGGCAGGCTGGCCGAAATTCGGATTGATCTCCTTTGCCAGCGCATAGGCGCGCTCGGTCGCGGGCCGCGCGGCGATGGTCTCTAGCCAGCGCTTCAGATGCGGGAAGTCGTCGATGTTCTGGCCCTGGTTCTTGTGGCCTACGACCCAGGGATAGCTCGCCATGTCGGCGATCGAGTAGTCGCCCGCAATGAACGCGCGATCGGACAGGCGCTTGTTGAGCACGCCGTAAAGCCGGTTGGTCTCGTTCACGTAGCGGTCGATGGCGTACGCGATCTTCTCGATCGCATAGTTCCTGAAGTGGTGGTTCTGCCCGGCCATTGGCCCCAGCCCGCCCATCTGCCAGAACGTCCACTGGATCGCGTCGTAGCGGCCGTAGAGATCCTCGGGGAGGAATTTTCCGGTCTTCTCCGCGAGATACAAAAGCATCGCGCCGGATTCGAAGATCGAGATCGGCTTGCCGCCGCCCTTCGGCTCGTGGTCGAGCATCGCCGGGATGCGGTTGTTCGGCGCGATCGCCAGAAACTCCGGCTTGAACTGGTCGCCCTTGCCGATGTTGACCGGGAAGATCTTGTATTTCAGCCCGGTCTCCTCGAGGAACATCGTGATCTTGTGGCCGTTCGGCGTGGTCCAGTAATGAAGGTCGATCATGGGACGTTCCTGCAGGGATGAAACCGGGCGATCGCAAAGTGGATGCGATTGCATGAATTTGGGCGGATTGCCGCTGCGAGTCAATGGCCACGGTCCGTCACGCGCGAATGTGATCGGCGCGGTCACCTCGGCTCGCGCGCCACCCATTCGACAAGGTCGAGCGCCAGCGCGTCGGTTTCTCTGTCATCGGGTCCTCCGCTGGAGCAGCGGCCAGTTCAGAACGCCATCGCGCTGTTGCGCGTGAACAGCAGCCAGCCGCCGTAGAGGATGTAGTAGCCGGCAACGGTCGTGATCAGCCGGTTCGCCCAGGCGCGAAACTGCGCGTCGCTCATCGCTTCCAGGATACGCCGCGCCAGCGTGGTGCCGAGCATCGAGGCCGCGATCGCCACCGCCGCGAGCAACGGATCGAGCGTGGCGGCCTGATCGATGATGCCGCCGAAATACACCAGCTTGGTGAGATGGCTGGCGACCTGGCAGGTCGCCTTGGTCGCGACCACCTCGCGGCGGCCGAAATTGCCGCCGAGGAAGAAGGTGTCCATCAGCGGGCCGGACACGCCGGTCATCAGCATCAGCCCCATGCAGATGAAGCCGTAGAACGAGCCCTGCGCGATGCTGTCGGGGTTGGGCTTCAGGTTCTTCGGCATCAGCCGCGCCATGAACGGCGTGACGCCGAGCAGCAGCAGCGCGATCGGCTTGTCCGGCACATAGCGGGCGATCGACCAGACCCCGAGCGCGAGCGCGCAGCCGATCAGATAGACGAAGACCGGCCGCCAGCGGATATGCGCCCGCCACAGAAAGGCGCGCCAGCCGTTCGAGGCCATCTGCGTGATCGCATGCAGCACCATCGCCGTCGGCAGCGGCATGATGGTCAGCAGCACGCCGATCAGGATCATCCCGCCGGCCATGCCGAACAGCCCCGACAGGAACGCGGTTGCGACCATGAGCGCCCCAAGGGCGGCGATCATCAGCGGGGTCATCGGAATCTCTCCGGAAACATATCTGCCGCGCTTGGAAGCGGCGCGCAAACTGAGTTATCTTGCCCTGGCATCAGTTTTCCTGAGGGTTATGTGCGGCGGCTGCTTTTTCTCAATGGCATCAAGGCGTTCGAAGCCGCGGCGCGCGGCGGCAGCTTCGCGGCGGCCGGCGCCGAGCTCAACGTCTCCGCCGCGGCCGTCAGCCGGATGGTGCATCTTTTGGAGCAGCGACTCGGTGTCGCGCTGTTCGAGCGCAAGGCCAACCGCCTGGTCACCACGCCGGCGGGCCGCGCCTACCAGAGCGGGCTGACGCCGATCTTCGATGCGCTGGCGAGCCTGACCGCGCAGGTGACGGCGCCGAGCGGCGTCCGCGTACTGACCATCGGCGTCGGGCCGACCTTTGCGATGAAATGGCTGATCCCGCGGCTGGCGGATTTCCGTAAAGAAGAGCCCGGAATCGATGTGCGAATCACCACCGGCGGCGCGGCGGCGCCGTTCGGCGACGACTGGAGCTGCGGCATCCAGCTCGGCGACGGCGAGTGGCCGGGCCTGACCGCCGAGCCGCTATTCGCGGCTGATTTGCTTCCGGTCTGCGCACCGCGGCTGGCCAGCCAGCTCAAGCGTCCGGGCGATCTGAAGGGCCCCACGTTGCTCCGGGTCGCGCATTCGCCTGACGATTGGCCGTCATGGCTGAAGGCCGCAGGCGTCTCGCGAATCAGCGCACGCGGACCGGAGTTTCAATTCTACGGCCAGGCGCTGCAGGCCGCGGTCGACGGCCTCGGCGTCGCCATGGGCATCCGGCCCTATATCGACGACGATCTCGCCGCCGGCCGGCTGGTCGCGCCGTTCGCGTTAAGCGTGCCGAAAGGCATGCGCTGGTATCTGGTTTATCGGGGATTCCACGCCGGGCAACGCGATTTTGCCGCGTTCAGGCGCTGGATTATTCGCGCGGCAGTTGAACCCGCCGCGCGTCGCAGGGGCCACCGCCATGCCGGATGAAAAGATAGCGACCCTCGTGATCGGCGGCGGCCAGGCTGGCCTGGTCATGAGCCACCGCCTCAAGCAGCGCGGGCTGCCGCATCTGGTGCTGGAGCGGCAGCGGATCGCCGAGCGCTGGCGCAGCGAACGCTGGGACGGGTTGCAATTCCAGTTTCCGAACTGGTCGGTGCGGCTGCCGGACTTTCCGTTTCCGCACAGCGACCCGGACGGGTTCGCCGGCACGGCCGACATCATCAAGTTCATCGACGCCTATGCCGAATTCGTCGCGCCTCCGATCCGCTGCGGCGTCGAGGTGACGCGGCTGTCGCTGCGGGACGGCGGCGCCGGCTTCGTCGCCGAGACCGCGGACGGCACGATCGAGGCGGACAATGTCGTCGTCGCCACCGGTCCCTATCAGCGCACTCTGGTGCCGGAGCTGTCGCGCGAGCTGGGGGTGCTTCAGGTCCATGCCAGCCAATATCGCAATCCCGAACAGCTTCCGCCGGGGGCTGTACTGGTCGCCGGCGCCGGCGCCTCGGGCGCGCAGATCGCCGAGGAAGTGCAGCGCGCCGGCCGCCGCGTCTACCTCTCGGTCGGAAGGCATCGCCGCATGCCGCGCCGCTACCGCGACCGCGACTTCATCTGGTGGCTCGCCGCGATGCGTATCGATCACATCACGCCGGAACAACGCGGGGCGGCGCGACTCGGCCCCGTCATTTCAGGCGCCTATGGCGGCCGCACCATCGATTTTCGCAGCTTCGCCGCCAACGGCATGATCCTGGTCGGACATCTCGAGGCAGCCCAGGACGGCGTCATCGAGATTGCACCCGGCCTTGCCGATAGCCTCGCCAACGGCGACCTCGCCTTCGTCACCTTCCTCGATATCGTGGATGAGTATGCAAAACGCCGCGGCCTGCAGCTGCCCGAAGAGCCCGGCGCGCGGGCAACCCTTCCCGACCCGCCCTGCGTCACCGCGCCCCTGCAACGGCTCGACCTCGCGGCGGAAGGCATCTCCTCGGTGATCTGGGCCACCGGTTACGGCGTCGATTTCGGCTGGATCGATCTTCCCGTCATCGATGCCAAGGGCGACGCGGTCCACCACAACGGAATCACGGCTGTTCCCGGCCTCTATTTCCTCGGCCTGCAATGGCTGTCGAAACTGAATTCCTCCTTCCTGTCCGGCGTCGGCGAAGATGCGGCCGTGCTCGCCGACCACATCCGCGACTTCCGCTGAAAGTCTCTCGTGTCCCGGACGCGGTGCAGCGTGCAACGCTGCTCCGCTGAGCCGGGACCCACGACTTCTTGCCCGATCCGATGGACCCCGGACCAGCAGCGCATCACGCCGCAAGCGCGACGCGCTGCACCGCATCCGGGGAACGCCGGAAAATTACGGCGACATGTGAAACCGTTCACATCGGCCCTCGCCGCGCCGTGGTTGTTTGCTGCCATGGGAAATCCCGGGAGACACGCCATGATCTACGGCGGCTTTGAGATTCAGTCGTTCGAGGCAGGGAGAGGACTATGGCACGCCAGGATTCAACGGACCGACCAGGAACCGGTCGTCATCGATGGCCTGTCGTTTCCGGCGCTCGAGGTCGGCTTCGCCTGGTCGAATCCGGACGCGGCGATCGCGGACGCGAAATCCCACATCGACCGCTTCATGCCGCGGCTGGCGATGTAGGCGGCGCCACTATCAAGATTCCGCAACCCGAACGGATCCTGCAGGCGACGCCGGCACTGTCCAACTGCCCGGATTGCAGCGCTTCGCTCGCGGTGCTGCGCATCATCCCCGGCCGCGGCGGCGCCGAATACTGGACTATGCGCTGCACGCGCTGCGGCGGGATTCATCTGGATATCGTCAAGGGCGCGACGGCCAAGGCGGACAACGACCGCTGCGTCTGAACGCGGTCGGTTCCGACCCTTGCTGACATCTGCTGACACGGTGACGGCCCGCATCCGCGCGGGCATTTGCCCTTTTCTCGCTGGCTGACTCATCCCATATTTGGCTGATGGCGAAGAAACCCGACACCCCGAAAAAGCCCGGCAAATCCCCTAAATCCAAAGCGCCAAGTTCCAAGGCGTCGAGGCCCGAGGTTCAACCGATCGGGCCGGCGCTGGCCGAACTGCTCAATCCCGCGATCAACCGCGGCGACGCCGGCATGGGCTCGGGCACGGGGCTGCAGCCGCCGCCGGACAATTCCTGGGACCGCCGCGCCGGTGGCGAGGCCGCCGCGCATCGGGCGCGAGCATCGACCAGGGGAACCGGCGAAGACGTCGCCAGGCGCGATGCATCGGGACAGGGTTTCGATGAAGCCCCGCAAGCCAATTACGGCACCTCGGCGACCATCCCCACCCTCGATCCCGAACTGGCGCGGCAACTCGGCCTGCCCACCGCAGAGGACGACGATGAGGCGCTGGCCCGCCCGCCGCGCAACAAGATGGAAGCGCTTGGTGTCAAGGCGACGGCGGATGCGCTGGAGAACCTGATCCGCGACGGCCGCCCGGAATTCAAGGGCAACGACGGCCAGGTGCGAATCTGGACGCCGCACCGCCCGCCGCGCCCGGAGAAATCCGAAGGCGGCGTGCCCTTTGTCATCAAATCCGAATACGAGCCGAAGGGCGACCAGCCGACCGCCATCAAGGAACTGGTCGAAGGCATCGACCGCAACGACCGCACGCAGGTGCTGCTCGGCGTCACCGGGTCCGGCAAGACCTACACCATGGCCAAGGTGATCGAGGCGACGCAACGCCCCGCCATCATCCTGGCGCCGAACAAGACGCTGGCCGCGCAGCTCTATGGCGAGTTCAAGAGCTTCTTCCCCGACAACGCGGTGGAATATTTCGTCAGTTACTACGACTACTACCAGCCCGAAGCCTATGTGCCGCGCACCGACACCTACATAGAAAAGGACTCCTCGATCAACGAGCAGATCGACCGTATGCGCCACTCGGCGACGCGGGCGCTGCTGGAGCGCGACGACGTCATCATCGTCGCCTCCGTCTCCTGCATCTACGGTATCGGCTCGGTCGAGACCTACACCGCGATGACCTTTGCGCTGAAGAAGGGCGAGCGCATCGACCAGCGGCAGTTGATCGCCGACCTCGTCGCGCTGCAATACAAGCGCACCCAGGCCGACTTTACCCGCGGCACCTTTCGTGTGCGCGGCGACGTCATCGACATCTTCCCGGCACACTATGAGGACCGCGCCTGGCGCGTGAATTTGTTTGGCGACACCGTCGAAAACATCGAGGAATTCGATCCGCTCACCGGCCACAAGCAGGACGATCTCGAATTCATCAAGATCTACGCCAACTCGCACTATGTGACGCCGCGCCCGACGCTGGTGCAGGCGATCAAGTCGATCAAGAGCGAGTTGAAACTGCGGCTCGACGAACTCAACAACCAGGGCCGCCTGCTCGAAGCGCAGCGGCTCGAGCAGCGCACCACCTTCGATCTCGAAATGATGGAGGCGACCGGAAGCTGCGCCGGCATCGAAAACTATTCACGCTACCTCACCGGACGCCGCCCCGGCGAGCCGCCGCCGACGCTGTTCGAATACGTGCCCGACAACGCGCTGGTGTTCGCCGACGAAAGCCACGTCACCGTCCCACAAATTGGCGGCATGTTCCGCGGCGACTTCCGCCGCAAGGCGACGCTCGCCGAATACGGTTTCCGCCTGCCCTCCTGCATGGACAACCGTCCGCTGCGGTTCGAGGAATGGGACATGATGCGCCCGCAGAGCGTCGCGGTTTCGGCGACGCCGAGCGGCTGGGAGTTGAATGAAAGCGGCGGCGTATTCGTCGAGCAGGTGATCCGCCCCACCGGGTTGATCGATCCGCCCGTCAACATTCGCCCCGCGCGTACGCAGGTGGACGATCTCGTTGGTGAAGTCCGCGCCACCGCGCTGGCCGGCTATCGCAGCCTGATCACGGTGCTGACAAAACGCATGGCGGAAGACCTCACCGAGTACCTGCACGAACAGGGCATTCGCGTCCGCTACATGCACAGCGATATCGACACCATCGAGCGCATCGAGATCATCCGCGATCTTCGCCTCGGCGCGTTCGACGCGCTGGTCGGCATCAATTTGCTGCGCGAAGGCCTCGACATTCCCGAATGCGCACTGGTCGCGATCCTCGACGCCGACAAGGAAGGCTTTTTGCGCAGTGAAACGTCTCTTATACAGACCATCGGCCGCGCCGCGCGCAACGTCGACGGCAAGGTGATCCTCTACGCCGACCAGATGACCGGCTCGATGGAGCGCGCCATCGCCGAAACCAACCGCCGCCGCGAGAAGCAGGTCGAGTACAACACCGAACACGGCATCACGCCGGAGAGCGTCAAGAAATCGATCGGCGACATCCTCAACAGCGTTTACGAACGCGACCACGTGCTGGTCGAGATCGGCGACGGCGGCATGGCCGACGACGTGATCAGCATCGGTCACAATTTCGAGGCGGTCCTCTCCGACCTCGAAACAAGAATGCGCGAAGCCGCCGCCGATTTGAATTTTGAGGAAGCCGCGAGATTGCGCGACGAAGTCAAACGCCTCCGCGCGACAGAGATGGCCGTCGTCGACGACCCCACCGCGAAGCAGCGCGCCGTGCAAGGCAAGGCCGGCGCCTATGCCGGCACGAAGAAGTACGGCGAGGCCGCGAACCTGCCCGTCAGCGCGATGAAGAAGAAAGGCGTGCAAGCCGCCCTCAAATCCAGCCGCGGCGCCTCTTCATCCTCCCCTGGAGGGGGAGGGTCGGCCGCCGCAGGCCGCCGGGGTGGTGGGGTGAGCCGCAGCGGCAGTAGCTCCAAAGTCCACAAACCCCACCTCGACGAAATGCACGGCCCGGAGTCCCTGCCCTTCCGCCCGGACGGCGCAAAACCGCGCAAGCCCGACCTCGGCACCGGCAGCAAAATCTTCCAGCCAACGGACTCGCGGCAATCAGGCCCGGAGTTCGGCCCAGCGCCAAGATCGAGCGGCGGCGCACCGGGGCATCGGGGTGGATGGAAGAAGAGGTAACTGCTGTCCGCAGTTCCAGGAAGTGAGCCCATAGTTCAGAGACCGGCGGACGTCCGTTTTGATACGCATTCCGGACTCAAGTCGAATCATCGCGCGAGGTCCGATAATGTGAAGGTTTGCGGATGCCGGCCCCATGATGGTGGCGCGGCGCACACCGGGGGCCGGCGTACGCAAACCTTCACAACAGCAGACGAGCTGACCGCTTAAGGCCCAACGACAGGATGAACCCCAGATTGGCCTTAAATCGCAAATTTGTGGCTCGCAATCACAAGAACTGACGACCGACCTCGCGATAGGGATGATCCATCTCCAAGCGGAACTGAGACGGATGGCTCGATTTTATTTTCACAAACATCAAGATGGGACACTGTCCGAAGACCACGCAGGGCGTGTGCTTCGCGACGAACAAGCTGCGTGCCGCTATGCGTTCCGTGAGGTTGCTGCCGTTATAGGCCGGGTCGCTCGCACCAACGATCACGGTGGAACGTATATCGGCATCGAGGTGAACGACGGCGAGAATACTCGATGCATTGTAAGGGCGCTCATTATCGTCGAACATCCCCGATGAGCCGACGCCAGTTCACGGCGGCGTGCAGCGAATGTCCGCCACTGGTCCGGAGCAGTTGATCCGCTTTGCCCCGCGAGGCCCGTGTAACGCATTGAAACAAGTCCTCTACGAGATTGAGCGACAGTCGTTACTTTCACTCAAAGCCGGGCGCGACACCGTGGGCTGCACGCGCCACTTCTCGATCTTTTCGGCAAACGACAGGCGGGCATCGAAAAACAGCCGGTTCGTAGTTCTGCTTGAATTTTTGGAAGCTTGGACCACAGCCTGCGGACCCGGCAGTCCAGAAACAGTTGGCCGAAGGCGGACCTCGACGACCGGCTGAGCTCCCCACCCATAAGCACGGCAACAACCTCAAGCCGTCACAAAAAGTGAATTCTGCAGCCTTGCATTCGAGCCGGACTCGGTTGCGCGCGCGCTTCAAGTGGCGTTGCCTTGTCGGGTGGAGTGGGCTGGGAGGCCGTTCGAAAGGACGCTCCCGATGGCACGACAGCAGATTGTGAGGTTGGATCCCGCGGACCTGCGCAGGACGACGGATTTCCAGGGGGACCAGGAAACCGAATCCAGTTCTGGCGAAGGCATTTATTTCGGGCTTTGCGAGCGCTACCGTCACACGACGGCGGCAATTACCCGGACCGTCGCCGACGCGATCCGGCCTCGCGATGATTTCTTCGGATCCGATGCAAGGGCTGCATCTTTCATGCCGGCCGATCGAAGGCTCGCCTGGTTCGGCGTCATTGCCGGCATCGCCGGGCTGGCTGCGCTCCTGCTTTTTGCCTCGAGCGAATTCGGCGCAGGCATGGTCAACGCGACCGAACGGCCCGCAGATTCTTCCAGAATGGCCGCCGCCCCGATTGAAACGCAACCTGAGCGGACGGAAGCGATCAGACAACGCGGTCTGGAATTGTTGCGTTCGGACACTCTCGAAGACGCGTCGCCCCAATCGCCAGCGCGCGTCGATCGCCCCGAACCGCAGGACCACGCCACAAAGCCGGTCATGCGCATCGCAATGGCCGGCGGGGACAACATCATTGTTGCCCCCGCTCCGTGGCCGGCACAGCCTGCTGCTGACAAGCTTGCAACAGCCAAGGAAAAGGCAGCAAAAGCGAAGGCGATGAAAGAGCGTCAGGCGCGCCGGGCTGCAAAGAAAGCGCGAGACCAGGCCAGGGCTGCACAGGAAAAGGCGGCACAGGCCAAGGCCGCGCAGGTTTCGGCCGAGCCGCAGGCCGTCGCAGCCGCCACGCCACCGGAGGAGGACAACGCGCTCGGCTGGGTCAGGCGACTGCCGGACACGATCGCAGGCGGCTGGGAAAACCTGTGGTCGAAAGGAAACGGCGGTGGGGTTGCATCGTGTGGTCCGTCAGCTAACCCGGCCACGGGATGCCCGCGGGAGGCTCAGGCCGGGCCGCGGTAATGGTCCACGCGTTGCGCACTCGCGCGGCTTGCTCCCCCGTCATTCCGGGGCGATGCGAAGCATCGAGCCCGGAATCCATTTGGCGTCCGCGTATGTGGTTCGATGGATTCCGGGCTCGTGCTTCGCACGCCCCGGAATGACGGAAGTGGTTGTCAGACGCACTCACAACTGCACGTCGGGCAAATCACGAAATTCCTGTCCAGCCTCTCGCGCAAAAATATTCCGCTCGAGCCGTCGGGCAAATCAAAACTAGAATCCCCGCCATCCCGCACCTCCTGGAGGGGCGTATCGCGATCGTCACGGACGTTGGTGCGGGATGCGGTGGACGCAGCAGCGTCGGGCGCGCGAGGTGTTCGCAGGGCGGTTTCCGTGAGCGAGTATCAGCGCGCAGACGACCGGCGCTTAAACGCCTTCGCCAGAATTTCGGTCGGCAGCACATGAGCCGGTCGAAGCGTTCTGGTTGAGGAAGCTGCGGACGGCAAAGGCGTGTGGTCCTGGCACCCGTGGCTGGTGTCAAGCTGATGGAGATTTGTCGGGCCCAACCGGGCGTCGGCGGATCGTCAATTCGTCAGCGACGGAGGCAAGAGGAATTCGTCTCCGAGGAGAGCGCGCTATAAGCCGTTAAAACCATTGCGCAGGGAAGGCCGGGTGTTCCGGCGCACCTTGCGGTCACCCGTGTGCATTTTGTGCGCACGATCGCGGGTGCTGAGGGCACCCGGCTTTCCCTGCTCCCTCTTCCTTTGGAGGGACAAACGTCCTGCAAGGCTCGGGCACCTCGTGCCGCGAGAACGCGAAGTTTTGCCCGCCACTTGTCATGCCCCGCGAAGGCGGGGCACCCAGTACGCCGCGGCGTACCGGCTCAAGCACAGGCGGCTCTGGAATACTCGATCATCCGCCTTCGCGGATGATGACGAGCGAGAGCTGTTTGACATTCGAATCTGGAAAGCCGCTCACCCCGACCTGCGGTTGCTGGTGTTCTGCGTCATGTTGCCGTGCTCGGCCTGCTCGCGGATATTGTTCTTCTCGTCGTCGCGATGGCCCTTGGTGGTGTCGAGCGGCACGCTGGGGGCGCTGCCGGGGCCCTTGTGACTCTGGTTGTCCTCGGGAACGGGCGGGATGGATTTGGTCATCTTGGTCTCCGTTATCAAGGAAACACCAACGCGGGGGGTAGCGGAATCGTTCCCGGCCGCGCCGGCCCGTGACCCATGCGCTCATTCGCCCGGGCGCAGATGCCCGCCGCGAAACTGCGGTCATCCCCGTAGTTTTGCCAATTGATCCCGACGCCGTTCGGCCCACAATGCGGCGATGAGTCGGGCGCCTGCCGCCTGCGGAGACCGGCATCGCACCCGCCGCAAGCGCGGGCGTCGGGCAGTGCGTGCACATGAAGGCTTCGGTAACCGTGCTGTGGAGTCGGGCCCTGGCGCGGTACCCGGATAGCCGTGAACCCTTTTGAAACCAGGAACATAGGATAGTCTGTGTTCTTTGCTGATTGATCCCGCCGCCGCTGCCTGCACAATGGATCGGCCGCGCGAGTCGGGTAGAACAAGGGCCGGAGCGACGAATGACCGAGGGATCTCATCGTCAGCGCATGCTGGAGTTCTTCAAGGCGCTGTACTCCGGCGACGTTGAGGGCGCGCTGGCGTATGTCACCGACGACGTCGAATTCCTCGCCAACGCCCCGGTCGATATCCTCCCCCATATGGGTCATCGCCGCGGCAAGGCCGAAATGCGCGAGATGTGGAAGGCCGTGGCCGCCCGCTATTCCGAGATGCGCTGCGACGTGCCGATCCTGGTGATCGAGGGCGACAAGGTCGCCGCCAACATTCGCGTGTTCTTTCGCAAGAACATCAACCAGCGCATGGTGCAGTTCGACGTCGCTGCCTTCTACACGCTGCGCGACGACAAGATCAGCCAGATCAGGGAAATCATCGATACCTTCGATCTGGTCGAGCAGCTGCTCGAGCGCGACGTCGCGGCGATTCTGACCGGGCGAAGGTCCAGCGGGATCTAACGCGTTCCCGGAATGACGATACCGATTTTTCCCGGCACCGTTGAACCTGATGGCTTCGGCCGCGACACACCACAAGGTTCCCTCCGGACATCAATCGCACATGAAGATTGCGCTGCTGGCTTTGCTCGGTCTGGCGTTGGGAACGCTGGGAGGCGCGACATTTGGAATAGGCGCCGGTCTGGCCTGGGTAGGAATCTTCAAAACCACGGGTTTTGAAGGCTATAGCGGCATGCTGGTGTTCTTCAACTTCATGCCGATCGGCGCCGCGATCGGTGCCATCTGCGGCGCCGTGCTGTTCGGCGCGATCGCAATTCGCGACGCCGCCGTCGCCGCCGAACCGATCACCCGCGCGCCGTCATGACCGTTAAGTGATCGGCAAACACTCGGAATCGCCGCATTTGTGCAATGCAAATATGACAATTGTATTTTGGCTGAAAACGCCTATTTCAAGCTTCAAATAATGAACCCCAGCAACCTGCCACGGCGTCGATGTTGACGCCCACAGGGGCCGTTGCTGTTTGCAAGCCAGTTTCAAGGACAGACTGAAATGACAGAGCACAGCCTCTGGCGTTTTTCGCGCGCGTTGCATCGTGCGATCAATGAACGCCAGCCCGCCGATCTCGAAACCCTGCTCGACGAGGACGTCGACTGGGCGATCTACGGCCCGGTCGACATGTTTCCGTTCTTCGGTTCGCGCCGCGGCAGAGCGGCCGTGATCGACGTCATCAGGCAGATCGCGGACAATTTCCGCGTTCACCGCTTCGACCGCGAATCGATCATGCTGGGGGTCGATTCGGCATCCTCGATGATGCGCTATTCGATGACGGCGCTGGATTCGAACAAGCCGATCAGCCTGCGGATCGCGCATTTCGCCCAGTTCAGGGCGGGCCGCCTCACCAACTTCCGCGTCCTCGTCGATACGTTCGATCTGGTCGAGCAGACCGTGGGCTATCCGATCCACCTGCCCCGCATGGCGGTGTAGCGCCCCCTGCTCGGTCTCACCGTTCGTCATGTCCGGCCAAGCGCGCGGCTTTCGCGAGCTGACCGGGCATCCACGTCTTTCTCTGCCAGCCCCAGGAAGGCGTGGGTGGCCGGGAGCGCGACACGCGCACGTAGTCTGAGCAAGCTCGACTACGCCCGGCCATGACGGTTGTGTGATCTCCCTGCATTCGCACCCGTCATAATTTTGCACCAGAATAAACGCATCCTTGGCGGGACTGGGAATGCGGGCGGGCAATGACTTCCACACGACGAATGAGCTGGGCGCGGCTGCCCCTTCTGGTGGCCGGCGTAACTTTGGCGGCGATTCTGGCGGCATCGGCACAGACGCCGCCAGCAGACGAAGATGCGGATACGGCCGCGGCGGAGGAAGAGGCTGCGGCCACGCCCGACGCCGGCGACGTCGACATCATGAAGGACATCGATGTGAGCAAGCTCGACTGGAGCCTGCTCAACACTGACCTGTGGCCGTTGACGGCTCCGGAGCCAAAGAAAAGCGCCGCGGCGAACAGCGCAGATGACCCAAAAGCCTCCTGGTCGTCCAGCGACCGGTCGAACGGCACCTCCGCGGTGTCGGTCAAGCAATCCATCACGCCTTTCTGGGACACGCGAATCGGCGCCGATATGACGGTCGCCCGGCAAGGCACGTTGACCACGTCCGAACAGCTTTCCGAAAAACTCGCCAATGGCGGCAGCCTGCCGCAATCGTCCGGCACCGCCTGGGCGGCGATATCCGCCCCCGGCATAGGCTCGATCTGGGACAAGACCTCGGTGGAGGCCCGCGTCGATCCCGGACAGGAGCAGAGCAGGCTTGGCACCACCTTGAGCAAGTCGCTGCCGCTCGACGAGCAGTACTCGCTGACGCTGCAGAACGGCTACAACCTGATCCAGCAGGGTATGGTGCCGGTACCCGGCATCATCAGCCACCCCTCGCGCAGCTACGAAGCCGACCAGTCTGCGAGGCTCAGCATCGCCGACACCGGCACCAGCTTCGTCGCGGGGCAGACCATGTCGACCTCGGACGATAAATGGCTGCGCAGGGTCGGTGCCGAGCAGAAGCTGCTCGACGGCGTCACCATCTCCGGCTCGATTGGCGAAACGCCCTCCGGCGCAGCCAGCACGAGCGTCAGCGCGGGATTCAAGCGCAGCTGGTAGGCCAATCACCGCCACTTTTCCGGCCCAGAGGCCCAAGCCACCGAGAATGATCCAGCATTGCCGCATATTGGCCCAGATGCGGTCAAAATCAGAAGCGCAGATGCCATTGCATAAATTCGTCGTGCGGGGATGTCCGCGCTTGCTTGAAAGCGAAACAAAGGAATAGCCGATGAACGCGTCCATTCGTTCCGAAGAAATCGAAGCCACCGAGGAAGGCGACACCAATCTCGCTGCCGTCACCGAAGTCGAAGCCGGCATCCGTGATTTCGTTCGCAACGACATTGCCTATCTGCGCCGGCCCCCGATCGCCGCGGAAGCCACCGCGCCGCTCGATCCGAGCGCGGAGGCCACCGTGAACAACGTCAATTCGCTGATCCAGCGCGTCGCCGGAACTTCGCTGGCGGAAATCGAGAAGTTGATTTCCGAACTCGAAAGCCTGCGCGATCTCCTGCATGCCGAAGGCCAGCGCGTTCAGCGCGAAATCTCCGGCTACGCGCAGCTCAGCCAGGCCGCGATGAAGTCGACGCGCATGATCGCCGACAACGTCACGCAGTGGAAGCGCGCCGCCGACGGACTGCGCAACAGCTAGGCGCATTCGTAAAGACTGACCGGCCGCCGCCTCCCTCACAACGGGAGCGCGGCGGTTTCGTTTGGTCGAACTGATCTGGACTGCCGGGTATGAGCCGCGATCAAGGGCAGCGGTCTTCACCGGGAGTGAGTGCCGAGTGCGGGAATACTGGGGATATTGTCGATGGAAAGCGTTCAGCCCGACAATGCGGATCGGATTCCGCTGCAACATTCACAGCAAAGCGTCGGCAGCATTGCGATCCGATTTATCGGACTGCTGCTGGCATCCGTGGTGGTGATGGCGCTGATCTGGAGCAGCTGATTCTCTTGCGAATCAGCGACCATGGTTACCAGGTTTGAAATTATTCGCTGACGAACGAGGTATTCTCGATCGTGTAACCGCCGTCGGCATAGGTCTTGACCACCATTGCGGTGGTGAGCATCACCGCCATCGTGACGGTGGCGAAGATAAAGCCGACGAATTTCAGGCCGCTGCGGTCTGCCATGGTCATCCCCTCGGTGCTTCCCCTGAGACGCATATGGCAGGGAATAGGTTCAAAATGCGTTAGCGAGAAATTAGTTCCGCGGCTCCGTCGGTAGCGACGAGCCCATCCAGCAATTCGCTAACCATGTCGGGCGTGCGAGCTCAGGCCCCCGGATTCCGCCGCTGTACGAAGGCGGTCGCAAGGAACGAGTACACCACCTCGCCGCGTTGGTTCGTGCCGGTATTGCGGATCTGCAGGATGCCCCATTCAGGACGCTTCTCCGAGGTCCGCTTGGTTTCGACCCGGCTGGAATAGCGGATGGTGTCGCCAACCAGCACCGGCTTGATCCAGCGCAATTCACGAAATCCCGGCGAGGGTCCGCCGACCGCGACCTTTTCGCCGCGCGCGGCAGCCTCGGCAGCCAGGCGCTGGCCGTCGGCGACCAGAAGCTTCATGCAGACCGCGGCGACGTGCCAGCCCGAGGCGGCCAGTCCCCCGAACAGGGAGTTGCGCCCCTCCTCCTCATCGAGGTGAAAGCGCTGCGGATCGAACTGGGCGGCGAACCTCTTGATGTCCTCGGGGGTAAAGGTGAACGAGCCAAACTCGCGCTGCGCGCCGATCACGGCGTCCTCGAAGTAACGCATCGCTAGGCCGCTCCCGTCTCGGCGCGTCGGCGCACGATGATTGGCGATTCCATCTGGCAAAGCACCACGCCGGCCGCGTTGCGAATCGTGCCCTTGAAGGTCACGATGCCGGTCTCGGGACGGCTGCGCGAAATCCTGGCCTCCGCAACTTCAACATCCAGCGTGAGATCGTCACCCGGGCGCAGCGGCGCCTGCCAGCGCATCTCGTTGACGCCGGGCGAGCCGAGCGAGGCGGTGCGGCCGATGAAGCCGTCGAACAGCATCCGCATCATCAGCGAGCCGAGGTGCCAGCCCGAACCGGACAGTCCCTTCAGCATCGACGCATTGGCGGCCGCCTCGTCCAGATGCATCGGTTGCGGATCGTATTCGGCGGCGAACGCCAAAATTTCCTCGCGTGTGACATGGCGTGGCCCGAAGGTGCCGAAATGGCCGGGCTTGAAGTCTTCGAAGGTCAACGTTGTCATGAATTTCGGATTCGGATTGCGTTGTGGATTGAGTATTTCCTGTGGAGGGCCTGATTGTGGCCCTTATTTGCGGCATTCTCAACTCGCCCATCCGCATAGCTATCTCGCCGAGGGCGAGCGCCACGCGTGGCGTTCGACCTCGACTTGCCCGAAGCAATTTTCGGGGTTAGCCGTATGTCCGATGGAACCAGGTTACTTGACCCGCCGGAGAACCGCCGATGTTCGACTTTCAGGATCTGTTTCAGTGGGATAGGTTCATAACACCCACGATCATCAAGACGTTCTACTGGCTCATCATGGCGGTGATCGTGCTGTTCGGGATTGCCGGAATCCTGTCGGCGCTTTCGACGATGGCCATCAGTCCGTTCTACGGATTCATCATGTTGTTGTCCTCGATCGCCAGCGTCGTCGTCGGCGTGATCTTTGCGCGCATCGGCGCGGAATTCATCCTGATCGTTTTCCGCATCAATGAACATCTCGGCGCGATTCGCGATCAGGGGCAGATGCGGTAATCTTGTCATTCCGGGGCGATGCATAGCATCGAACTATGGTGCGCAATTGCGCACCTGAGAATCTCGAGATTCCCCGATGTGCAATTGCACATCTGAGGTCTGGTGCTTCGCACCATCCCGGACCGACCAATCAATCAGGTATTGAACCGGAAATGCATGACGTCGCCGTCGGCGACGACATATTCCTTGCCTTCCAGCCGCAGCTTGCCGGCATCGCGCGCTCCAGCTTCGCCGTTTAGCGCGACATAGTCGGGATAGGCGATCGTCTCGGCGCGGATAAAGCCCTTTTCGAAATCGGTATGGATCACGCCGGCCGCGGCGGGCGCCTTGGTGCCGCGGTTGATGGTCCAGGCGCGGGCTTCCTTCGGCCCCACCGTGAAATAGGTGATGAGGTCGAGCAGCTGGTAGCCGGCGCGGATCAGGCGGTCGAGGCCGGCCTCTTCCAGGCCCAGCGTATCGAGAAACTCGGCGCGCTCCTCGCGGGAAAGCGTCGCGATCTCGGATTCGATCTTGGCTGAGATCACCACGGCAACCGCGCCTTCCTTCTTCGCGTGTTCGAACACCTGCTTCGAAAAACTGTTGCCGTCCTTCGCCGAGCCTTCCTCGACGTTGCAGACGTAGAGTACCGGCTTGGAGGTCAACAGGCCCAGCATGCCGAAGGCGCGTTCCTCTTCCGGCTTGCGTTCGAGAAACCGGGCCGGCTTGCCCTCGCGCAGCAGAACCAGCGCGCGGTTGACGAGGTCGAGCTGCTCCTTGGCGTCCTTGTCGTTGCCCTTGGCCTTCTTGGCGAGATTGTCGACGCGCTTTTCGAGGCTGTCGAGGTCGGCCAGCATCAGCTCGGTTTCGATGGTCTCGATGTCGGCCAACGGGGCGATCTTCCCTTCGACATGGGTAATGTCGGAATCCTCGAAGCACCGCACCACATGCGCCACCGCATCGACCTCGCGGATGGTGGCGAGGAACTGGTTGCCGAGGCCTTCACCCTTCGATGCGCCGCGCACCAGGCCCGCGATATCGACGAAGGTCAGCCGCGTCGGGATGATCTGCGCCGATCCGGCGATGGCTGACAGCTTGTCGAGCCGGGGGTCAGGCACCGCGACCTCGCCGACATTCGGCTCGATGGTGCAGAACGGATAGTTCGCCGCCTGCGCCGCGGCCGTCTCGGTCAGCGCGTTGAACAGCGTCGACTTGCCGACATTGGGCAGGCCGACGATACCGCATTTGAATCCCATAATACGTCCTGAAGTCCGTTCGCGATGTCAGTTGCCGCCGCTGGCGTCACCATCGCCCTTCTCGAAAAATCCCTTGGCCTGCATCGTCAGATGCACCTTGTTCTGGAACGTCGAATCCTTGGCCGTCGTGAGCAAACCGGCGTTGTCGGCGACCGCCTCGCACAGTGCCTCGACCCACGGCCGGTCGCTCTTCGCAAAGTCCGACAGCACGTGGCTATGCACCAGTTCCTTGATGCCGGGATGACCGATCCCGAGTCGCACCCGGCGATAGTCGTTGCCGATATGCGAGGAGATCGAGCGCAGCCCGTTGTGGCCGGCAATGCCGCCGCCGACCTTGACGCGCACCTTCCCGGCCGGCAGTTCGAGTTCGTCCTGAAAGACGGTGATATCTCCGGCTGAAAGCTTGAAGAAGTTGGCGGCTTCCTGAACCGCGCGACCGGACTCGTTCATGTAGGTGGTCGGCCGGAGCAGGACGACCTTCTCATGATCGAGGGTGCCTTCGGATGTCTCGCCCTGAAAGCGACGGCGCCATGGTGCGAAACCATGACGCCGCGCAATTTCATCGACGGCCATGAACCCGATGTTGTGCCGGTTGTTCGCGTATTTCGCGCCGGGGTTACCGAGGCCAACAAACAGGCGCATGGCGCGGCATCCCCGGCATCCCGCGTTCGCTTACTTCTTCTTGTCGCCACCACCCGCAGGCGCCTTGGCACCCGCCGCCGGAGCAGCACCCGCCGCAGGCGTAGCGCCCGCCGCCGGAGCAGCACCCGGCGCAGCGGCCGGACCGGCAGCAGCGGCAGCCGCCGCAGCCTTCTGTTCTTCGGCGTAGCCGGACGGCGGCACGATGGTCACCAGCGTCGCGTCTTCGCGCGACAGCGCCTTCACGCCGGTCGGCAGCTTGATGTCGGACAGATGCAGCGAGTAGCTGATTTCCAGCGCGCTGACATCAGCCTCGATGTACGGCGGAATGTTGTCGACCGAGCACTCGAGGTCGATGGTGTGGGTGACGATGTTGACGGTGCCGCCGCGTTTGACGCCGGGAGCGGTTTCCGCGTTCACGATGTGCAGGGGAACGCTGACGCGGATGGTCGCGCCTTCGCCGAGCCGCATGAAATCGACATGCAGCGGGAAGTCACGCACCGGATCGAGATGGAAGTCGCGCGGAATCACGCGGTGCTTCTTGCCCTCGAGGTCGATGTCGAAAAGCGTCGTCAGGAACCGGCCGGCCATGATGCGCTGGCGGAGTTCCTTGTCGTCGACCGAGATGGTCACGGGGGGCTGGTTGTTGCCATAGATCACTCCGGGCACTCTCCCGGCGCGACGCTCGGCCCGGGCGGCCCCCTTGCCGCTCTGCGGACGCGAAGTCGCCTTCAACTCGTTGACGGTCGCCATCGTGCTAAGTCCTTGTTTTCTAAAAAGTTAAAGGCCGCAGCGCGGCCCGTTAACATCCTGCAGCAAGCCTCCAGGGGTGCGGGGGCTGCGGACGTGGCGGGCTTTTAGCCCCAAAGGGACGAAATGACAAGGAAATGAAGGGATTTTTTGGCGGTTCTGGCTGCCATGGCCGCCTTGGCCGTCATGCCCGACCCCGGGGGCCGGGCATCCACGTCCTTGCCGCCGCGACGAAGGACGTGGACGGCCGGGCAAACCCGGCCATGACCAGCAGTGTCTAGCCTTCCGCGTTCGGGTTGCCAACCTCCGCCGCCGGCGAGATGCCGAGCTTGGCTTCCAGCGCGGCAATCCGCGTCTTCAGGGCCTCGTTTTCCTCGCGCGCCAGGCGGGCCATGTCCTTGACCGCGTCGAACTCCTCGCGCTTGACGAGGTCGAGGTCGCGCAGGATGCGCTCGGCCTGGTTGCGAACGACCGTATCGACTTCGCGCTTGACGCCCTGGGCGGCGCCGGCGGCGTCGTTCATCAAACGGCCGATCTCGTCGAAAAACCGATTGTTGGTCTGGGTCATCTGGAACGCTCCGGTCGCTGCGAATTTACGGACATGACAATGGCGATCCCAGGGGAAAGGTTCAAGGCCGCCTGCCGCGGCTGCCCGCACCGCGGTTCGCCTTGTCATGCCCGCCTTTCCTTGCAATCGTATCCAGCGCTCCAGCAGAAACCAGAATCACAAAGCAAGAAGAATCGCCCATGATCGACCAGCAGATCGATATTGCGACCAGGGACGGCAAGACCACCACCTTCATCACCCATCCCGAACGCGGCGGGCCATTTCCGGTCATCATCTTTTACATGGACGCGCCGGCGATCCGCGAGGAACTGCGCGACATGGCGCGGCGGCTCGGCACCTCGGGCTATTACGTGATGCTGCCAAACATGTATTACCGCTCCGGCGTCATGGAGATCGGCCCGATCCCGCCGGATCCGGAAGCACCGCAACGCAAGCGGATGTTCGAATTCATGAACTCCATCAACATTCCGATGGTGATGGAGGACACCAAGGCGCTGCTCGCCTACGCCGAGACCGAGAGCGCGGCGAACACCAAAATCGTCGGCACCGTCGGTTATTGCATGAGCGGCCGCTACGCGGTCAACGCGGCAACGCATTTTCCGGATCGCGTGAAGGCGGCGGCTTCGATCTACGGCACGCATCTTGCGACCGACCAGTCTGACAGTCCGCATCTGGCCGCGGCGAAGACCACGGCCGAACTGTATTTTGCCTGCGCCGAGACCGACATCTATGCGCCGCAGGAGATCATCGACAAGGTGACGGCGGCCATGAAGGGATCGAACAACGAGGTCGAGGTCTATCCCGGCACGCATCACGGCTTCGCTTTCCCCAAGCGGCCGGTCTACGATCGCGACGCCGCCGAGCGGCACTGGGAGCGGCTGCTGGCACTCTATCGCCGCAACCTCGTGTCGTAGTAGACATCACGCCAGATGCCCTTTCTGACCATTGCCTTTCCGGTATTCGATCCCGTAGCCATCTCGATCGGGCCGATCGCGATCCGCTGGTATGCGCTGGCCTATATCGGCGGCATCGTGCTCGGATGGATATACGCGCGCTCGCTGGTCAAGAAGGAACGGCTGTGGGGCGGGCCGGTACCGATCACGCTGGTGCAGCTCGACGACTTCATCCTGTGGGTCACCATCGGCATCATTCTCGGCGGCCGCACCGGTTACGTGCTGTTCTACAATCCCACCTATTTCCTCCAGCATCCGGCGGAAATATTTCAGCTGTGGAATGGCGGCATGTCGTTCCACGGCGGCTTCCTCGGCTGCGTCGCGGCGGTGATGGTGTTTGCCCGCAAGAACGATATCTCGATCCTGTCGCTCGGCGACATCACCACCGCTGTTGCGCCGATCGGAATATTGCTCGGACGCATCGCCAACTTCATCAACAGCGAGTTGTGGGGCCGGACGGCAGATTCCAGCGTGCCGTGGGCAATGGTGTTCCCCAATGGCGGGCCGTTGCCGCGACACCCCAGCCAGCTCTACGAAGCCGGGCTCGAGGGAATCCTGCTTTTTCTGGTTCTCGCGGTCATGATCCGGATGGGCGCGCTGAAACGGCCGGGCTTGATCCTCGGCAGCTTCATCGCGATCTACGGACTTGCCCGCATTACCGGCGAGTTCTTCCGCGAACCGGACCCGCAGCTTGGGTTTTTGTGGGGCGGGCTGACCATGGGTATGCTGTTGTCGGTGCCGATGATCATTGCCGGAGCCATCCTGATCGTGATGGCACGGCGCCGCGAGACGCGTGAGCAGATGCAAGAGCCAGTTCAAGGCAGGCCGTGACTGAATATTCGCCGCTGGAATTGGAGATCAGGAGGCTGATCAAATCGTCTGGACCGATGCCGGTCTGGCGATACATGGAACTGTGCCTCGTTCATCCCGAGCACGGCTATTACGTGTCGCGCGATCCGTTGGGCCGCGAGGGCGATTTCACCACCGCTCCCGAAGTCAGCCAGATGTTCGGCGAACTGATCGGCCTATGGGCGGCATCGGTCTGGAAATCGATCGGCTCGCCGCCGACGCTGCGGCTGGTCGAACTCGGCCCCGGCCGCGGCACCATGATGTCGGATGCGCTGCGTGCGCTCCGGGTGCTGCCGCCGCTCTATCAGTCGCTCAGCATCCACCTCATCGAGATCAATCCGGTGCTGCGCGAGAGACAGCAGGCGACACTATCTGGCGTTCGCAACATCACCTGGCATAACCACCTCGACGAGGTGCCTGAAGGGCCCGCGATCATACTTGCCAACGAATATTTCGACGTCCTGCCGATCCATCAGATGGTCAGGCGCGAGACCGGCTGGCATGAGCGCGTGGTCGATATCGACAGCGACGATAACCTGGTGTTCGGCTTCGACGTCGAACCGATGCCGCGCTTCGAAGTGCTGCTGCCGCCGCTGGTGCGTGCGGCCCCGATCGGCGCCGTGTTCGAATGGCGCCTGGACACCGAGATGATGAAGATCGCAGCGCGGGTCCGCCACCAGGACGGCGCCGCACTGATCATCGATTACGGGCATCTGCGCAGCGATGCCGGCGACACCTTCCAGGCCATCGCACGCCACAGCTATGCCGATCCGCTGAAAAATCCTGGCCAGGCCGACGTGACGGCGCATGTCGATTTCCAGGCGCTGGCGCGCGCGGCAGAAGATGTCGGCGCGCGCGTCCACGGACCGGTGACGCAGGGCGATTTCCTCAAGAGGCTCGGCATCGAGACCCGCGCCGTCGCACTGATGGCAAAGACCACGCCGGAGATATCCGCCGATATTTCGGGCGCGCTGAAGCGGCTGATCGACAGCGGCCGCGGCGGCATGGGCTCGATGTTCAAGGTGCTGGCGATCACCGAACCAAATCTCATCTCGGTCGCGGGCATCAGCGACGAACCGCCCGGACCGGAGCGCAAAACACCATGACATTCGGATCGTCACTGCTCGCGGCCATTCCCGGCTTGCGCCATGCCTTCTTCACTCGCGAGGGCGGCGTATCCGGCGAAATCTACGAGAGCCTCAATGGCGGGCTCGGCTCGAACGACGATCCCGCCAATGTCCTCGAAAATCGCCGCCGGATGGCGGAGCAGATGGGCGTCGAGCCGGACAACTTCATCAGCGTGCACCAGGTCCACTCCCCCGACGCTGTCGTCGCAACAGGGCCATGGCCTGATGAGACGCGCCCCCGCGCCGACGCCATTGTCACGCGCACGGAAGGTATCGCCATCGGCGTTACCGCCGCCGATTGCGGCCCGATCCTGTTTGCCGACGCCGGCGCGCGCGTGATCGGCGCCGCCCATGCCGGCTGGAAGGGCGCGCTGACAGGCGTGGTGGAATCCACCATCGAGGCGATGGAAAAACTCGGCGCCGACCGCGGCGGCATCGTCGCCGCCATCGGCCCCTTGATTCGCCAGCACTCCTACGAGGTCGGCGGCGAATTCGTCGAACGCTTTATCGATGCCGACGGCGAGAACAGATCGTTCTTCATTCCGTCGGTTCGCGACGGCCATGCGATGTTCGATCTCGCCGGCTTCATCCGCATGCGGCTGGAAAATGCCGGCGTGCTGATGATCGACGACATCGGCGCCGATACTTATTCAGACGAGCGCTTCTACAGCTACCGCCGCTCGGTGCATCGGAAAGAGCCGGATTACGGCCGCCATGTTCACGCGATCGCGCTGACGAGCGAGTAGTCCCTACCTCACCTTCAGCACCACCTTGCCTCGCGCGCGCCCCGCCTCGAGATAACTGAGCGCTGCCGGCAATTGCTCGAACGGAAATTCGCGGTCGATCACCGGCTTGATTGCACCGCTATCGACCAGCGCAGCGATCTCGCGCAACTGGTCGCCGCTCGGCTCGGTGAAGAACCAGCAATAGCTTGCGCCGGCCTCGGCGCTCGCGGCATAGACCTTGCGGCTCATCAGCCAGAGCACCATGCGGACCAGCCAGCCGGCGCCCTCGCGCCGGGCGAAATCGCGATCGGGCGGGCCGCTCAGCGAGATCACGGCGCCGCCGCGCTTCACCAGCTTGAAGGCGTCGACCGTGAACGCTCCACCGAGCGTGTCGTAGACGATATCGTAGCCGCCGCCCTGTTCGAGATAGTTCTCGCGATCATAGGCAATGACCCTTTCGGCGCCGAGCGATTTGACGAAGTCGACATTCTTCGAACTCGTGGTCGTGGTGACGTGAAGGCCTAGATGCCTTGCATATTGAATGGCGAAGGTGCCGATCCCGCCGGCGCCGGCGTGGATCAGGATGCGCTGGCCGGCAGCGGCGCGGACGCGGGCAAAGCCCTGAAGCGTGGTCAACCCGACCAGCGGCAGCGACGCGGCCTCTGCATGGGAAGTGGCCATCGGCTTGTTCGCCACGAACTTCTCCGGCAGCGCAATCCGTTCGGCGAAGGTGCCGATAGATTCACGCGATGCACGCGCATAGACCACATCGCCCGGCTTGAAGCGCGTGGCCCGCGCGCCGGCCGACAGCACGACGCCACTGGCATCGAACCCGAACGGGCGCGGCAGGCGATACCTGGAGACACGCTTCAGATCGCCACGAACGATCTTGAAATCGATCGGATTGAGACTGGCGGCATGAATTTCGATCATGACCTCGTCCGGACCCGCGACGGGATCGGCAACGTCGGCGAGCCGGACATGATCCGGGATTGCGCCATAGGCATCGAAAACAAAGGCGCGCATGCGCATCATCCTGTGAGGTGGATAATTCCTGCAATGCGGCGCGAATCTGGCGACCGGACGCGAATTTACTTTTTGCCGAGACTGTGCGCCGCCTGCCCTAGACCTTAACGCATTTTAACGATATCGCAGGGGTGATGACGCACACCATCGCTTCCCTGTTTCAGAACAAGACAATTGCGGCGCGCGCGGCCATTGCGGCGGCGCTTCTGGTCGCGGTCAGCGTGCTCGGCGGTTGTGCCGGCGGCGGCGCCGCCAGCAATTCGTATGCGATGGCTTCGACCGGTGCCGGTGGCGGTTCGACCGTGGCGTTCGAATCGATCGACGGTCCGCCGCCGCAGGTGTTCGACCGCATGGTCAGCGTCCTCGACAGCGAGTCCAAACTGCGCAATCTCTCGATCGTCTCGCGCGAGGGCGGCGCTTCCTATCGCGTGCGCAGCTATCTCTCGGCGCAGGTGGTGCGCGGACGGACCGTGATCGCCTGGGTCTGGGACGTCTATGACAGCAACCAGCAGCGCGCGCTGCGGCTTTCCGGCGAAGAGCCGGCCGGCAAGTCCGGACGCGACGCCTGGGCCGCGGCCGACGACCTCGTATTGCGAAAAATCGCGCAAGCCGGCTTCAGCGGTCTTTCGGGCATGATCAATGGAGCCCCGGACGCAGCAGCGCCTGCTCCCGCCCCGGCCCGCAGCGGCCCCGCGGTGGCGAGTGCGGAAGGGGTCGCACCCGCCCAGGATGTTTCCAGCGTTGCCGCGCTTGGCTACAGCGCCCAATAAAGCGGCTCGGGAAAGTCCCGCAACGGACCATTTTTGGTCGGGAAAACGGCGGCAATGGGTTGCCAGCCAAGCCCCCTGCCTGATATCTCCTCGCCCATCGAAACGCGCCGGTTTCCCGAGGATTTCTCGATATGCTGAACGTCGTATCCAGCAAGGCGCGAGGAGAAGCGTCGATGGCGGCCAAGAACGGCTCGATCAAGCTGGTCGCCGGTAATTCCAATCCCGTGCTGGCTCAGGAAATCGCCAACTGGCTGCACCTGCCGCTGACCAAGGCTACCGTCCGGCGTTTCGCCGACATGGAAATCTTCGTCGAGATCCAGGAAAACGTCCGCGGCTCCGACGTCTTCATCGTCCAGTCGACATCGTTTCCCGCCAACGACCATCTGATGGAACTTCTGATCATCACCGATGCGCTGCGCCGGGCTTCCGCGCGCCGCATCACCGCTGTCATCCCCTATTTCGGCTACGCCCGGCAGGACCGCAAGGTTGGCTCGCGGTCGCCGATCTCGGCCAAGCTGGTGGCCAATCTGATCAGCCGCGCCGGCGTCGATCGCGTGATGACGCTCGACTTGCACGCCGGCCAGATCCAGGGCTTCTTCGACATTCCGACCGACAATCTCTACGCCTCGCCGGTCATGGTGCGCGACATCAAGGAGCGCTTCGACCTGGCCAACGTCATGGTGGTGTCGCCCGACGTCGGCGGCGTGGTGCGCGCGCGCGGGCTGGCGAAGCGCATCAACACCCCGCTCGCCATCATCGACAAGCGCCGCGAGCGCGCCGGCGAATCCGAGGTCATGAACGTGATCGGCGATGCCGCCGGCTTCACCTGCATCCTGATCGACGACATCGTCGATTCCGGCGGCACGCTGGTGAACGCCGCCGATGCGCTGCTCGCGCACGGCGCCAAGGACGTCTACGCCTACATCTCCCATGGCGTGCTGTCCGGCGGCGCCGCCGCGCGTATCGGCGGCTCGCGGCTGAAGGAGCTCGTCATCACCGACTCCATCCTGCCGACCGAGGCCGTCACCAAGGCCGCCAATATCCGCACGCTGTCGATTGCGCCGTTGATCGCGGAAGCGATCAGCCGTACTGCGTCGGAAGAATCGGTGTCGAGTTTGTTTGACTGAACCGTCATTCCGGGGCGATGCGAAGCATCGAACCCGGAATGACGGGCGCTAAAAAGGCCGCACTTTTCGGACTGCTATTCAAACCCCGGCCGCGGTACCAGATTCATCAGCATGTTGGCGTAGCCGCCGTCGACCAAGATCTCGTCGCCGTTGACATAGGACGAGCGGTCGCTGGCGAGGAACAGGATCACGTCGGCCATATCCTGCGGCATGCCGACCCGCCGCAGCGGCACGACCGCAGAGCGCCGCTCGGTTACTCCCGGCGTATCGTAGAACGCCTGGCTCATCGGCGTGATCACCATGCCGGGGCTGACGACGTTGCTGCGGATGCCGTGCGGCCCCCACTCGTTGGCAAGCTGCCGCGACAGCATGATCACGCCGGCCTTGCTGACGCTGTAGGCGCCGCTGTGCCCCTGCGCGTTGCTGCCGGCAATCGACGAGACATGTACCAGGCTGCCCCGGCCGAGCGTGCGCATCTGCCGCCCGAAGATCTGCGCGCAAAGGAAGTAGCCGGTCAGGTTGACGGCGAGAACGCTGTTCCATTCGGCAAGAGGTAAACTGTCGAGCGCGCCGGGACGCAGGATCGCTGCGGTATTGACCAGCACGTTGCAGGGCCCGAGCGATTTCTCAATCGAGGCAGATGCGGCGGTCACGCTCTCGACGCTGGTGGTGTCGCAGCGAACCACAAGATGGGCATCGCCCAGCTTGCGCAATTCAGCCTGCGTGACTTCAAGCCCTCGTTCGTCGAGATCAATCGCCGCGACGCGGGCGCCCGCGCTGGCAAAACTGACGGCCGTAGCGCGGCCGATGCCGCCACCGCCGCCCGTGACCACACAAACGCGGCCTGAAAGGCCAAGCCAATCCGACGAATCCTGCCCGGTCATGTTTGATCACTCTTGGTTGGTGAACTGATGTCTACCAGCATAGCCGAAAGCGCTCGCAGACCAAGCGAGATTCAGACGAGCTTCAGTTGCCGAGCTTGATGCCGGCATCCTTGATCACCTTGGCCCACTCCGGCGTCTCTTTCTTGATAACCGCCGCAAACTCGGCCGGTGTGCTGCCGACCGGTGCTAATCCGAGTTCGTCGAACTTCTTGCGCACCTCCGGCATCGCCAGCGTCTTGACGATCTCGCCGTGTAGTTTGTCCAGGACATCCTTCGGCGTGCCTGATGGCGCGAGCAGACCGAACCACGGCACGGCTTCGAAACCGGGGAATCCGGATTCCGCCATGGTCGCCAGGTCGGGCGCCAGCGCCGAGCGCTTGATCGAGGTGATGGCCAGCGCGCGCAATTTCCCTTCGCGCGCCAGCGGCAGCACGTTCACGATATTGGCGAACGACATGGTGATACGGCCCGCGAGCAGGTCCGGCATGAACGCCGTGGTGCCGCGATACGGCACCGATGCAATATCCACATGCGCCATATACTTGAACAATTCAGCGCCGAGATGCTGCGACGTACCCACGCCGGCATGACCATAGGAAAGCTTGCCGGGCTGCGCCTTGGCGAGCGCCACCAGCTCCGCCACGGTCTTGACCGGCACTTCGGGCGGTACGGCGAGCACGTTCGCCGCGATGAACACTTGAGAGATCGGCGCAAAGTCCTTGACCGGGTCGAACGGCAGTTGCTCAAAAAGGCTCGGATTGATGACGAGCGCCGAGTTGCCGCCCATCAGCAGCGTGTAACCATCGGCCGCCGCCTTGGCGACGCGTTCGGTGGCGATGTTGCTGCCGGCGCCGGGAAGGTTCTCGACCACGAACGGCGTGCCCCAGACTTCGGCAAAGCGATCGGCAAGAATGCGCGCCGCAAGGTCAGGCGCCGTGCCGGGTGTGAAGCCGACGAGGATTTTCACCGGCCGGTTCGGATAATTGGATTGCGCCGATCCCGCCTGCGCGGTCAGCAGCACAAGCAATGCGGCGAACAGGTTCGCAGCGAGCCTCATCGTTCCCTCCATTGTTCAGCGTGCCCGTTTGGCCGGGCTTGGCTGGACCTGGAGGGAAGTCTGACACGTCAGTCGCGCCCGGTACAGGCCATGATCAATCCGGGTCTACGCGCTGCGCGTCGATCAACGTCATTGCGAGCGCAGCGAAGCAATCCATGTTGCAGCAAAGCAAGTGGGGATTGCTTCGCTGCGCTCGCGATGACGGTGAAATGCTGCCCGCTAGGCCGCGCCGGTCAGCTTACCCAACCAGCCCTTGGGCGCCGCTTCCGCTGGAGCCGCCGCAGTCCCGCCAACGACTTGCCCAAACGAAGCAAAGAACTCGCCCGCCAGTTTCTTCGCGGTGGAATCGATCAGCCGAGACCCGAGTTGCGCCAGCTTGCCGCCGATCTGCGCGTCGACGTCGTAGTGCAGCATCGTCACGTTGGGCCCTTCCGCTTCGAGGCGCACCGCGGCGCCGCCCTTGGCAAAGCCGGCGACGCCGCCGGAGCCCTCGCCCGAGATTCGATAGGCGTTTGGCGGATCGAGATCGGATAGCGTCACCTTGCCGCTGAAGGTAGCCTTTACCGGACCGACCTTGAACACGACGGTCGCGGTCATTTCGGTGGGTGAGGACATTTCGAGGGACTGACAGCCGGGAATGCACTGCTTCAATATCTCGGGATCGTTGAGCGCCGCCCAGACCTTTTCCTTCGGCGCCGGGATGCGCTGGCTATCGTTCATCTGCATGATTTAAGTCCTTACTTGATTGCAACGGGATGGGCCGCGCTGGCCGCGGCGGCGTTCGACGGTGATTTCGGCAAGAATCGACATCGCGATCTCCTCCGGCGTGATCGCGCCGAGATCCAGGCCCGCAGGGGCCTTGACGCGATCGATCGCCTTGGGCGCGACGCCGCCGGCAACGAGCTTTTCGCGCAGCGCTATCATCTTGCGGCGGCTGCCGACGAACGCGTGATATTCGGCGTCAATGGCAATGGCTTTCTTAAGCGCGACTTCATCGCCTTTGCCCTGGGTCGAAACCACGACGAAGCGGCGCGCATCGTTGAGGTAGCGCGGTTCGAAACCATCGATAACAACATGCGCATCGGGTTCGCCCGCGCGATCGGCAGCCGGCGCGGCCAGTGTGACGTGATAGCCGAGCTGCCGCGCCTGTGCGGCGAGCGACATCGCCACCGGGCTGGCGCCAAAGATCAGCAGCGAGGGATGCGGCAGCACCGGCTCGACGAAGATGTCCATGGTGCCCTGGCTCGGGCACATGTTGCTGGCGAAGCGTATGCCTTCGCGATCCTCGCCCGGCTTGACGCCGAGTTCGGCGAGCATGTCTTCCGGCTGCACCGACACCATGCGCGGCTCGCCATCGGCCAGCGCCTCGCGCGCCGCCTTGAGCACCGCACCGCGGGCGCAACCGCCGCCGATCCAGCCAGCGACGATCGTCCCGTCTGGCCGGATGATCGCCTTGGCGCCTGCCTTCGCCGCGGTCACCGATACCGTACGCACGACAGTCGCCAGCACGAACGCCTGCTCGGCGGATTTCATCTGCGCCATCAGGTCCATCACTTCGACATGCGCCGTCATCGATCGCTCCATCAGAGCTTTGCCAGATAAGGTTCGAGCGCGGTCAGGCTCTTCAGCGTGTTGGCCGGCGCGTAGAGATCGACATGCGGCAGCGCCGCCTTGATGCCCCTGGCCTCCGGCGAATAGCCCTGCCATGCCATCATCGGGTTGAGCCAAACGATGCGGCGGCAGCGGCGACCGAGCGCCGCCATCTCGCGGCCGAGAAGTGCAGCGTCGCCGGTCTCGTAGCCGTCGGACACGATCATGACGACGGTTCGGGAATGGATCACCCGCGCAGCGTGCCACCGGTTGAAGGTCTGCAGGCTCTCGCCGATCCGGGTGCCGCCGCCTGCGCCCTGCGCCATGATCGAGAGCCGGTCGAGCGCGCGTGCGGCGTCCTTCTCCTTCATCGCGTCGGAGACATGCGCGAGCCTGGTGTGGAACAGAAAGGCTTCAGCCTCGCGAAACTCGTCCAGGATGCCGTGGATGAAGCGCAGGAACACGCCGGTGTACATGCTCATCGAGCCGGAGGCGTCGAGCAGCACGACCAGCCGCAACGGCTTCTCCTTGCGCTGCCGCCTGACGAGGTCGATCGGGACGCCGCCATGGCTGATATTGCCGTGAATGGTGCGGCGGAGATCGAGCCGGTAGCCGCGCCGCCGCGCCAGATCGCGCCGCGTCAGCCGCGTGCGCATCGCCCGCGCCAGCCGCGCGGCCGCTTCATGTGCCTGCTCGATCTGTTCGGGATCGGCCAGCTTGCGGAAATCCACCTCGGCCAGATTGTCAGCGCGCGAGGCCCCTTCCATGCGGCCTTCACCGGCGCGATCGACATCACCATCGCCGGATGACGGCATCTGGTCCATCGCCGTCTCGCCGCCGGAGCGCTGGCTGCCGGTCAAATTCTTGAGCGACGGATTGTTCGCCGCCTTCGAGGAACCCGCCGTCATCGATCGTGACCGCACGCGCTTGCCGAGCCAGAACGCGTCAAAGATGCCGTCGAATTTTTCCCAGTCGGACTTCCGCGCCGAGAACAGGTGCTTGAACGCCGACCGCAACAGGCCCGGCTTGGCCACGTAGCCAGCCGTCATCAGTTCGGCTGCGTCCTGGCCCTCGGCAAGGCCGACTGCGAATCCGCTGTCGCGGAGCGTCTTGAGAAACGCGGCGAGCCTTGACGCGACCAGGCGCGAGACCTCGTCGAGTTCTTCATAACCGGGATTGGTTCCGCAGCAGCTCATGCGACTTTCCCCAGCAGGCGTTCACTGACCTCGCGCGTGACCCGCGACTTGTCTTCATGGGTCTTGAGCAGGCACATCAGGGTCTCGTGGACCACCTCGGGCGCGTCGTGAAGATCGCGGACGTCGAGGCCGACCAGGGCCGCCGCCCAGTCCAGCGTCTCGGCAACACCCGGCACCTTGCGCAGTTCCTCTTTCCGGATGCCCTCGACCATCCGCGCGATCTGCAACGACAGCGACGCGCTGGCGCCGTCGATCCGCGCCATGATGATGCGCGCCTCGCGGTCGACATCGGGATAATCGACATAGTGGTAGAGGCAGCGGCGGCGCAGCGCGTCGGAAAGTTCGCGGGTGCCGTTCGAGGTCAGCACCACATGCGGGATCGTGGTCGCCTTGATCGTGCCGAGTTCAGGGATCGAAACCTGGAAATCGGACAACAGTTCGAGCAAAAACGCCTCGAACTCGTCATCGGCGCGGTCGATCTCGTCGATCAGCAGCACCGGCGGCTTGTCGCGGCGGATCGCCGCCAGCAACGGCCGCTCCAGCAGGTACTTTTCCGAAAATATCTGGTGTTCGACATCGTCAGGGCTATCGCCGCGATGCGCCTGGATCGACAGCAATTGGCGCTGGTAGTTCCATTCGTACAGCGCGGCCGATTGGTCGAGGCCCTCGTAGCATTGCAGGCGGATCAGTTCGGTCGCGTGTACTGAT
>LNFM01003999.1_pt1 | contig 39823 bp, 39 predicted proteins | sample 596031 | NCBI WGS metagenome assembly LNFM01 (sample SAMN04254537, study PRJNA301005) | activated carbon metagenome | isolation source: dual media filters at the Ann Arbor, Michigan drinking water treatment plant | place: USA: Ann Arbor | reverse complement strand
AGGCCATCTACGGCGACGGCACGCTGGAAATCCTGCCGGATGGCTTCGGCTTCCTGCGCAGCCCGCAGGCCAACTTCCTGCCCGGCCCCGACGACATCTACGTCTCCCCAGCCCAGGTCCGCCGCTTCGGCCTCCGCACCGGTGATACGGTGGAAGGCCAGATCCGCGCGCCGAAGGATGGCGAGCGCTATTTCGCGCTGCTCAAGGTCGACACCATCAATTTCGAGCCGCCCGAGGCGCTCAAGCACCGCATCAACTTCGACAACCTCACGCCGCTGTACCCGACGCGGCGCCTGAAGATGGAGAATGCGGAGGCCGAGGCCCAGGCCAAGGGCCCGACCAAGGACTACACCCACCGCATCATCGACCTGGTGGCCCCGATCGGCATGGGCCAGCGCGCCCTGGTCGTTGCACCGCCGCGCACCGGCAAGACGGTGATGCTGCAGAACATCGCCAAGTCGATCACGGCGAACCACCCCGACGTCTTCCTCATCGTGCTGCTGATCGATGAGCGGCCGGAGGAAGTGACCGACATGGCCCGCACCGTGCGCGGCGAAGTCGTCGCCTCCACCTTCGACGAGCCGGCCACCCGCCACGTCCAGGTCACGGAGATGGTGCTGGAGAAGGCCAAGCGCCTGGTCGAGCACAAGCGGGACGTGGTGATCCTGCTGGACAGCATCACGCGCCTCGGCCGCGCCTACAACTCCGTCGTGCCGTCTTCCGGCAAGGTGCTGACCGGCGGCGTGGACGCCAATGCCCTGCAGCGCCCGAAGCGCTTCTTCGGCGCGGCGCGCAACATCGAGGAAGGCGGCAGCCTCACCATCATCGCCACCGCGCTGATCGACACCGGCAGCCGCATGGACGAGGTGATCTTCGAGGAGTTCAAGGGCACGGGTAATTCCGAGCTCATCCTGGACCGCAAGCTCTCCGACAAGCGCACCTTCCCGGCGATCGACATCACCAAGTCGGGCACCCGCAAGGAAGAACTGCTGGTGGACCGCGCGACGCTCTCCAAGATGTGGGTCCTGCGCCGCATCCTGAACCCGATGGGCACCCAGGATTCCATGGAATTCCTGCTGGACAAGCTGAAGTACAGCAAGACCAACCAGGATTTCTTCGACGCGATGAACACCTGATAAGGTCGGGGCGGGGCGGCACCACCGCCCTGCCTTCCCATCTGCCGGACGCAATGATGGACCAGCCCACCTCCACCGCTCGCCTCATGCGCGCCGCCGTCTTCGCCGCCCGCGTCCATGCCGGCCACCGCCGCAAGGGCGCCGCCGCCGAGCCCTATGTAAACCACGTCCTCGAAGTGGCGCAGATCCTGGCGGAGCACGGCGCGCCGGACGACGCCATTCTCGCCGCGCTGCTGCACGACACGGTGGAGGACAGCGACGCCGACCCCGACCCCATCACCCATGACCGCCTGGTGGCCGAATTCGGCGCCGATGTGGCCGGGCTGGTGGCGGAGGCGACGGACGACAAATCCCTGCCCAAGGAAGCCCGCAAGGCCCAGCAGGTGCGCCACGCGCGCGGCTGCACGCCGGCGGCCAAGATGCTGAAGCTGGCGGACAAGATCTCCAATCTCCGCGCCATCACCGCCAGCCCGCCGGCGGGCTGGGATCATGCGCGGCGCGTCGAATATGTCGGCTGGGCCGGGCGTGTTGCCGCCGGGCTGAAGGGCGCGAATGCCGGGCTGGATGCGCTGTTCGACGCCACCTACCGGGACGCCATTGCGGGCCTGGCGCGCGACGCGTGACGCCACCCGGCATCCTGCAGATCGAGCAGGCGACGCTGACCGCCGTGCCGGCCCCCATCCTCGCCTTCGACGGCCCCTTCGTCCTGCGCCGCTTCCTCGGCGGCACCGGCCGCGCCAATGCCGCCTGCACGCTGGACCCGGCACCCGATCCGAACCTGCCCGCCCGCATCGCCCGCGCCGAGGCCTTCTACGCCGCCGCCGGCCAGCCCTGCCGCTTCCGCTCCACGCCGCTGGACCCCGAAGGCTTGCTCGAATTGCTGGCGGCGCGCGGCTATGCCGCCCGCGACCACAGCCAGGTCATCGGCGGCCCGCTCTCCGCCTTCGCCCGCCACGACAAAGCTGTACGGTTCCTGGATGGTCCCCACCCCGCATGGATGGCCGTGATCGCCACGGCCGAGCACCAATCCGCAGCCCGCCGTGCCGAAAAGGCGCGGATGCCGGAACTGCTCGGCGTGCCCGCCGCCTGGGTGGTGCTGGAACAGGACGGCATCGCCGCCGCCTGCGCCTTCGTCACCGCCCAGGGGCGCTGCGCCGGCCTGTTCGACCTGGCGGTACGCCCGGAGTACCGGCGCCGCGGCCTCGGCCAGCGGGTGATGGCGGCGGCCGGCGCCTGGGCGGCGGACCAGGGCGCGGACTGGGCCTATGCCCAGGTGTCCTGCACCAACCAGGCCTCGCTCACCATGAACGCCGCGCTCGGCCTGACGGAGCACTACCGCTACGCCTATTGGCTCCGGCCGGGCTGATCAGCCGCCAGGGGTGCCGGGCGGCGGCAGACAGGCCTCGGCCAGCAGCCGGAAGGCGGCGGCGCGGTGGCTGATGGCGTGCTTCGCCTCGGCCGTCATCTCCCCGAATGTCTCGCTGCCGCCATCCGGCACGAACATCGGATCATAGCCGAAGCCGTTGGCCCCGCGTGGCGGCCAGACCCAGCCGCCATGCGCCTCCCCCAGGAAGCCCTCGGTGTGCCCATCCGGCCAGGCGAGCACCAGGGCGCAGGAGAACCAGGCCCGGCGATCCGGCGCATGCCGCGCCAGCTTTTCCACCTTGGCCATGGCCATCTGGTAGTCGCGCCCCGCCGGCGTCTCCGCCCAATCCGCCGTGCGCACGCCCGGCGCGCCATCCAGCGCGGCCACGGAAAACCCGCTGTCATCCGCCAGCGCCACCATGCCGGATGCCCGCGCCGCCGCCAGCGCCTTGATGGTGGCGTTGCCGAGGAAACTGTCCTCCGTCTCCTCCGGCTCCGCCAGGCCGAGTTCCTTGGCGCTGACAATCGCGATGCCATGCGGCGCCAGCAACGCCGCATTCTCCCGCACCTTCCCCGCATTGTGGGAGGCCATGACGATCCGGGTCTCCGCCAGGCGCCGATGCGTCATCCGCGAATCGCCACCTTCTGCATCTCGAACAGCTTGCCGGTGCCCGCACGCGCCAGTGCCATCAGCTTCAGCAGTTCATCCTCGCTGAACGGCGCGCCTTCCGCGGTGGCCTGCACCTCCACCACGCCGCCCGATCCGGTCATGACGAAATTGCCGTCCGTCTCCGCCTTGCTGTCCTCGGCATAATCGAGATCCAGCACCGGCGTACCCTGCCAGATGCCGCAGGAAATCGCCGCCACATGGTCGCGCAGCGGAATCGCCTTCAGCACATTCATCTTCACGCAATGCTGGAAGGCCAGGTGCAGCGCCACCCAGGCGCCGGTGATGGACGCACAGCGCGTGCCGCCATCCGCGGTCAGCACATCGCAATCGAGGGTGATGGACATCTCCCCCATCGCCTTGAGGTCCGTGACGGCGCGCAAGCTGCGCCCGATCAGCCGCTGGATCTCCTGCGTGCGGCCGGATTGCTTTCCCTTCGCCGCCTCACGGTCACTGCGCGTATGCGTCGCCCGCGGCAGCATGCCGTACTCCGCCGTGACCCAACCCTGGCCCGTATTGCGCAGGAAGGGCGGCACCCGGCTCTCGATGCTGGCGGTGCACAACACCTCCGTCAGCCCGAAGCGGATGAGGCAGGACCCCTCCGCATGGCGCGAGGCCCCGGGGGTGAAGGTGACGTCGCGCATCACATCGGCGACGCGGCCAGAGGGACGGACGAAGGGGGCTTTGAAGCCGGCAGGGAAATCGATCATGGGCTAGCGCGTAACACGGCGAGAGAAGACGGGGGAGTGAACTCCCCCGCGCCCCCTCCTTTTTTCGGGAGTCCGCCAGATGGGGCGGACGGTGCGCGAAGACGCAGGTAACCTCGGTCTGCTTAATCCGATGCCGGACGAGGAGCCGCCCCATGGTCAAGCTCACCCTGGCCGAGTTGCAGACGCGGATTGAGGCGCGCAAGGCCGAGCTCGGCCTGACCGACACTGCTGCGGCCACGGAAGCACTGCGCAACAAGGGCGCCAACCGTACCCCCGAGAAGCGCGAGCTCCTGCGCCGCATCGAGCAGCGCGCCAAGGCCGCCGGCCGCACGCCGCCCCGCGCCCACTTCTGAGCCGCGCGGCGGTATCAGCCCCCGCCCGTCCCATCCTCATGCGCAAACTCCGGCACCAGCGCCGAGAGCCGCGCCAGCGCCGCCTTGCCATCCCCCGCCCCGGCCAGCGCCGCGATCTCGTCGATCGCCCGCCCCATCACCACCGCATCATTCGTCCGCGGCACCGCCACCAGCAGCCCGGCGAAATTCGTCGGCTGCGGCGGCTCCTGCCCATGGAACAGCTCTTCAAATAGCTTCTCGCCCGGACGCAGCCCCGTGAAGCGGATCTCCACATCCTCCTCCGGCCGCAGCCCCGCCAGGCGGATCATGCGCCGCGCGAGGTCCACGATCTTCACCGGCTCGCCCATATCCAGAACGAAGATCCCGCCCTCGCGCAGCTCCTTGGGCTGGTCGGCGCGGTCGGTCGCGCCCACCACGCTCGCCTGCAGCACCAGCCCCACCGCTTCCCGCACCGTCATGAAGTAGCGGCGCATATCCGGGTGGGTCACGGTCAGTGGCCCGCCGCGCTCAAGCTGCCGGCGGAACAGCGGCACCACGGACCCGGTGGAGCCCAGCACATTGCCGAAGCGCACCGTCACCAGCCGCATGCCCGTGCCGCTCGCCCGCGCCGTCCGGTCCAGCGCCTGGCAATACATTTCGGCCAGGCGCTTGGACGCCCCCATGACGCTGGTCGGGTTCACCGCCTTGTCGGTGGAGATGAACACCATCAGCGAACACCCCGCCGCCCGCGCCGCATCGGCCACCACACGGGTGCCGGCGGCGTTGGTCAGCAGACCCTCCATCGGGTCGTTCTCGACCATCGGCACGTGTTTCAGCGCCGCCGCGTGGAACACCAGCTCCGGCTTGATTTCCTCGAACAGCCGCCCGATCCGCTCGGCATCGCGCACATCGGCCAGCACCGCCCGGCGCGGCACGTCCGGGTTGCGCTCCCGCAGCTCCAGGTCGATTTCGTACAGAACGTATTCGCCATGATCGAGCAGCGTCAGGCTGGCGGGGCCGAGCGCCGCCACCTGCCGCGCCAGCTCCCCGCCGATCGTCCCGCCCGCGCCCGTCACCAGCACGCGCCTGCCCTGCACCAGGCGCGCCATGCCTTCCCGGTCCAGCGGCACCTGCGGGCGGTCCAGTAGGTCCTCGATCTCCACCGGCCGCAGCGTCACGCGCCGATCCGGCTCCGCCCGTTCGCCCGGCCGGCGGCTGGCGGGACCCAGCGCCGTCACCCGCGGGGCGCGCTTCACCGGCACGCCGTGCCGGTCCGCCGCATCCAGCAGCCGTTGCAGCGCGGCGCCTTGCAGGTCCGGCGTCGCCAGGATGATCTGGGCCGGCAGCCGCCCATCCTCCCGCAGCGCATCCAGCACGGTCGCCGCATCATCCGCCGTGCCGAGGATCGGCAGCCCATGGATGCGCCGGCCGAGCTGCCGCGCCCGCTGCGACAGAATGCCCACCACCCGGTAGGCCGGGCTGCGTTCCTGGGCGAGCGCGCGGATGAACAGATCCGCCCCTTCCCCCGCGCCCACCAGCAAGGCGGGCTGCGCCGGCGTTTCGCTCAGCGGCCCAGCGCGCCCCGAATGCTGCAAACGCGCGGCAATCCGCGGCGCGGCCAGCAGCGCCGCCAGCACCAGCGCATGGATCACCGGAAAGCCGATATTCCGCGGATGCCAGGCGTCGATCAGGTACAGTCCCATCCAGAACAGCACCGCGCCACCCAGCGCCGCCCCGGAACTCGCCAGCAATTCCGGTAGCGACGCGAAGCGCCAGTATTGCTGCGGCAGCCGCAGCGGCAGCCCGGCCAGCAGCAGCCCCGCCACCGCCCCCGGCACCGCGCCGAGCCACCAAAGCCCCGGCGGCCAGCTTCCCGGCACGGCGAGCCAGACCGCCGCCGGCAGGGCGAGTGCCGCCACCAGCGCGTCCAGCCCCAGATTGAGGAGAATTCGATCCCGCGCCGATGCCGCCATGCCGCCTCCATAGCCCCGCGCGGGCCGCCCAGGAAGCCAGCGCGTCCGGCGTTCGACGCCGCCCTGCGTTCGTGCCAATTTCGGCGCGCGGCAGAAGGCCGGCGGCAGAGGGGCATAAAGACGATGGCCGAAGGCAGGCTGGTGATCGGGACCAAGCGCTACTCCTCCTGGAGCCTGCGCGGCTGGCTGATGGTGCATCTGGCGCAGCTTGATGTGGAGGAAGTGGTCATTCCCCTCGCCGGCGGCGGCGCCACCCAGGCCATCAAGGCCGTCTCCCCCAACGCCCTGGTGCCCTACCTCGAACATCGCGGCGCCCGGATCTGGGAAAGCCTGGCGATCGCGGAATACTGCGCGGAATTCAAGGCGAACCTCTGGCCGCGCGACCGCACCGCCCGCGCCCATGCCCGTTCCATCGCCGCCGAGATGCATGCCGGCTTCCGCGGGCTGCGCATGGCCATGCCGATGAATCTCGGCCGCGACTTCGCCGGCCATGGCCGCAACAAGGACAGCCTGGCCGACATCGCCCGGATCGAGGCGATCTGGGCCGAGGCGCTGGGCCAGTATGGCGGCCCATTCCTGATGGGCGGCGATTTTGGCCTGGTGGATGCCATGTACGCCCCCGTCGTCGCCCGCTTCCTGACCTGGAAGCCGGAGATCACGCCGCTCAGCCAGGCTTATTGCGACGCCGTCCGCGCCCATCCCCTGGTCGATCGCTGGTACCGCGAAGCCGCGGCCGAGCCGGCGGCGTGGCTGCTGCCGAAATACGAGGACCCCGCCCTGTGAGCTTCGCCACCACCCTCGACCATGCCGGCCTCTGCACGGCCGACCTGCCGGCGCTGACGGATGCGTGGGAACGCATGGGCTTCGCCCTGTCGCCCCTCGCCCGGCAATCCGGCAAGCGCACGCCGGATGGCCCGGTGGAGCCCTTCGGCACCGGCAATCGCTGCGCCTTCCTGGAACACGGCTATATCGAGCTGCTCGGCCTGCTGGACCCGGGGCTTTTCGCCAATGGCCTGGACGGCTTCCTGGCCCGCTACACCGGCGCCCACATCCTGGCCTTCGGCATCCAGGATGCGGAGGGCAATCTGGAGCGTCTGCGCCGCGGCGGCCTGCCCATCCCCGGCGTGTCCTGGCTGCAGCGCCCGGTGGAGGAAGGCGGCCCGATCGCCCGCTTCGCCCGGCTGCCCTTCCCGGATGCGCCGGAGGGCCGCATGCAGCTGATCCAGCATCTGACGCCCGAGCTGGTCTGGGACCGCCGCTGGATGGCGCATCGCAACGGCGCCGTCTCGTTGGAATCCGCGATCCTGGCCGCGGCCGACCCGGCCGCCACCACCGCGCGCCTGTCGCAGCTCACCGGCCAGCCGGCGCGGCCGGACCCCCTGGCCGGCTTCGTGCTGACGCTGCCAGGGGCCGCGGGTGGCGCGGGGCCGTTCTCGCCGGCGCTGGCGACGCATCTCCGCATCCTGCCGGAAGCGGCGCTCGGCCAGGTGCTGCCGGGCGTCACGGCGCCCACGCTGCCCTTCATCGCCGGCCTGGTGATCCGCACCAAGGACCAGGGCCAGGCGGCCCGCGCCGTGCTGGCCGGGCTGCCGACACGGGACGCCCCGGATGGCGTGATGGTGCCCCCGGAACACGCCGGCGGCGCCGCGGTGGTCTTCGCGTGACCACGCTTGCGGCCATCCGCCACTCGCTCCGCACCTATTACGGCCCGGGCCGCGCCGCGGCGCTGGATGCGTTCCACGCCCGCTTCCTCGGCCCCGGCGAACTCGGCTTCGATATCGGCAGCCATGTCGGCGACCGCAGCGCCAGTTTTCTTCGATTGGGCGCCCGAGCGCTCGCCGTGGAGCCGCAGCCGCGCCTGGCCCGGCTGATCCGCCTGCTGCATGGCCGCACCGCGGGCTTCACCCTGGTCTCCGCCCTGGTCGGCGCGGCGCCCGGTAGCGCCACCCTGCGCGTGAACTCGCAAAACCCCACCGTCGCCAGCGCGTCCACCGACTTCATCGCCGCCGCTTCAGGGGCGGAGGGCTGGGAGGACCAGGTCTGGGACACGGAGCTGACCCTGCCCGTCACAACGCTGGATGCCCTCGCCGCCGCCCATGGCGCACCGGATTTCCTCAAGATCGATGTCGAGGGCTATGAGGCCGTCGCGCTGTCCGGCCTCACCCGCGCGCCGCGCAGCCTGTCCTTCGAATTCACCACCATCCAGCGCGGCGTCGCGGCGCAGTGCCTGGCGCAGCTGGCGGCCCTCGGCTTTCGCCATTTCAACGCCTGCCTGGGGGAGGGCATGGAATTCGCCCATCCCGCCCCGCTCTCCGCGGAGGCCATGTCCGACTGGATCGCCGCCCTGCCCCATGCCGCCAATTCCGGCGATGTCTATGCCAGCCAGGACCCCGCGCGGCTGACCCCCTGAGATCAGCCCCCGCGGCCCCCGGCCGGCGCCGCTGGCCGCAGGCTGCGTTTCATGAGACTTGGTACGACCGATGCAATTCCATGCCCTGATCGAGCATCTGGCCTTCGCCACCATGCTCGCCCTGCTCTCGGCCGCCGTGGTGCGGCTGATGATCGCCTTCCCGATCCTGGACCACCCGAATGCCCGCAGCGCGCACAGCAACCCGACCCCGCGCGGCGGCGGGCTGGGCGTGGTGGCGGCCTTCGTCGCCGGGATGCTGGTGCTGTTCCTCACCGCGCGCTTCGCCCGCATCGCGGATACGCAGTTTCTCGGCGTCATCCTGGCGGCGGTGGCGATCGCGGCGGTGGCGCTGGCCGATGATGTGCGCGCCCTTTCGGCCCGGCTGCGGCTGGCGGCGCAATGCGGCGCGGCGCTGGTCGCGGTGGGCAGCGGGCTCGTCGTCTCCCGCCTCGCCCTGCCCTATATCGGCGTGACGGATCTCGGCGTGATCGGCGTGGTGCTGACGCTGGTCTGGATCGTCGGCTGCACCAATGCGGTGAACTTCATGGATGGGCTGGACGGGCTGGTCGCCGGCACGCTGCTGCTGGCGGGGCTGGCCCTGGCGCTGGTGGCGGCCTTGCAGGGCGGTTGGTTCGTCTATGCCGCGGCGCTGTTCCTGGCGGCGGGATTCGCCGGCTTCCTGCCCTTCAACCTGCATCCGGCGCGCATCTTCATGGGCGATGTCGGCAGCCAGTTCGCCGGCTTCATCTTCGCCACCCTGGCCGTCGCCGCGGCGCGCTTCGACAGCCAGCAGGTGTCCTTCCTGATCGTGCCGCTGCTGCTGTTCGGCCTGCTGTTCGATGCCGGCTTCACCCTGGCCCGCCGCGCGGTGATGCGCGAGAAGCTGGCGGAGGGCCACCGCACCCATCTGTACCAGCTGGCCCAGCGCAGCGGCATGCCGACCCGCGCCGTGGCGGCGACGCATTGGGGTTTTGCCGTTCTTCATGCCGGCCTGGCGCTGGCCTTCCTGGCCATGAATCCGTCGGCCAAGCCGCTGGTGGTGCTGCCGGCCTTGGCGGTGCAGCTGGCCTGGCTGGCCTATGTGCTGCGGCGGATGCGGGCGGCGGGGATCGGTTGGCGCTGAGTCACCCGCCGCAGCGGAAGGGCACGAAGCTGCTGGCCGTGCCGGCGTTCATCGCGGCGATGGTCATCGCATCCGCCAGCGCCAGTTCCTGCGCCGAGCGCGGGCAGACCTGGATGCGGGCGCGGCAACCGGAGTCCAGGAAGGCGGCGTGGCGTTCGAGGAACTCCGCGCCCAACCCCTCCCGCCCGAACATCGCCAGCGCCTGCGGCCACATGGCGGCGTAGCGGGCGCATTTCTCGGCGTTCCAGTCGCGCGAGGCCGGCGCCTGCGCCTGCGCGGTGAAAGGGCCGGGCGCGGCCAGAAGCAGCAGGGCCAGCACGAATCTCACAACGCCTCCACCTCCAGCACCGTCTCGCCCACCCATTGCCGGCTGCGCCGTACCTGGCCGGTTGCCGCCTCCGCCTCGAAGCGGTTCTCGAAGGTGATGTCGGGGCCGCTGCAGGATTCGCTCACCACCACCCAGGCGCCTTCCGCCGCCGCCGTCAGGCGGCAGGACAATGTCACGCCGAAGCGCAGCCCCGCGGCCTCACCCTCCGCCCCGCGCAAATCGATGCTGCGCCGCGTGGTGACGCTGCGCCCCATCAGCGCGGCCGGGTCGGCCAGCGGGTCCGGCTGGTCCAGCCGCGTGGCGGCCAGGCCCGGGCCGAGGCCGGCGATGGCGGTGATGCGCGACCCTTCCGTGGCCAGCGCCGCGCCACCCTCCGCCCGCCACAGCCGGCGTTCCCCGCTTTCCTGCACCAGCGTGAACAGGAAGGGGCGCCGCGCGCCGGTCACGCGCAGTGCCGGGCCGGTTGCGATCGGTGCAGTGCCCTGCGCCGTCGCCGATTGCCCCCGCAGCACCGCGCCCACGGGGGTATCCCCGCAACCGGCCAGCCCCAGCAGGGCCAGCACGGCCTGCCAAGGCCTCATGCGGGGCGCGCGGAGGGTCGCCATTGCAGGGACAGCAACCCCACCGCCAGCACCATGCCCACCAGGTGCGGATAGGGCACGATGCCGGGCAGCATCGCCTCCAGCAGCGCCGGGAACATCATCAGCACGCCGGCCACGGCCAGAGTCCAACGCTCCCACGTCGCCAGGGCGTGGCGGAAGAAGCCCTGGCAGGCGACGGCCAGCGTGCCGAGGCCGATCACGGCCAGCATGAACTGCCAGGCCACGTCGCCCCAGCCCATGTCGCCGGTGAACTGCAGCAGCAGGCCAACGCCCTGCGGGTCCGTCACGAAGACGAAGGGCATGACGAAGGCGGGCAGGGTGTATTTCCAGGCCTGGAAGGTGGTGCGGTACGGCCCCGCGCCGGTGATCGCGGCCGCCGCGAAGGGCGACAGCGCGGTGGGCGGCGAGACCTCGCTCAGCACCGCGTAGTAGAAGACGAACATATGCGCGGCATAATCCGGCACGCCGAGCTTGATCAGCGCCGGCGCCGCGACCACCGCGCAGATGATGTAGCTGGCCGTCACCGGCACGGCGAGGCCGACCACCCAGACGATCAGCGCCGTGTAGATCGCCGTGATCACCAGCGACCCGCCTGCGGCCTGGATCGCGATGTCGGAGAATTTCAGCCCGAGCCCGGTCAGCGTGATGACGCCGACGATGATGCCCGCGCTGGCGCAGGTGGCGGCGATGCCGACGGATTGCACCGCGCCGGCCGCCAGCGCGCCGATCAGCTTGCGCGGCCACAGCGCCTGTTCCGGCCGCACGAAGGACAGCACCACCGCGACCATCATCGCATACAGCACCGACATGGTCGGCGAATAGCCCATCACCATGAAGACGATGATCGCGATGAGGGAGGAGAAGTGGAACCCGTACTTCCGCAGCATCACCGGAATCGGCTCGACCTTGAGCGTGTCGTCCGGCACCGCATTGCCGCTGGCGGCAAGCCGCCGCTGGTCCAGCTCCACCATGAACAGCAGGGACGCGTAGTACAGGATGGTCGGAATGATCGCCATCTTGATGACGTCGAGATAGCCGATGTTGAGATACTCGGCGATCAGGAACGCCGCCGCGCCCAGCACGGGCGGCGAGATGATGGCGCCCAGCCCGCCGGCCGCCAGCAGCCCGCCCGCATCATCCGGCCGGTAGCCGACCTTCTTCATCATCGGCCAGGCGACGGTGCCGAGCGTGACGGTGGTGGCAACGCCGGACCCGGAAGGCCCGCCCAGCAGGAAGGATGACAGCACCACGGTGCGCCCGGCGCTCGCCGCCTTGCCGCCCGTTGCGGCGAAGGAGAAATCGACGAAGAACTTGCCCGCGCCGCTGGCCTGCAGGATGGCGCCATAGATGGTGAACAGGATGATCAGCGTGGCCGAGACATCGACCGCCGTGCCGAAGATGCCATCGAGGCCGATGGCCAGATGCGGGATCATCCGCTCCGAATCGTAGCCCTGGTGCTGCCACGGCGCCGGCAGCCAGTCGCCGAAGAAACCGTACAGCAGGAAACAGATGGCGACGACGGGCATCACCGGCCCGGTGGCGCGGCGCGCCACTTCCAGCACCATCGCGACCAGCATCCAGCCGACCACGATATCCATCGGCTCGGGGAAGATGGCACGATCCTGCAGATCGTCGCCGCCGCTGATCATGTACCAGATCACGTAGATCCCGGCCGCCGCCAGCGCCCAGTCCCATGGCATCAGCCGGTGCCTGAAGCGGCGCGAAACGGGGAACAGGGTGAAGCCGATGGCCAGCGCGAAGCCGACATGGACGAAGCGCAGCGTCGTGGTCGGAACGATGTCCCACGCCGCCCACAGGTGGAACAGGCTCATCGCCAGCGCGATGCCGACCGCGCCGAGGCCCAGTATGCCGGTGAAGCGGTTCTGTGCGCCCTCCTCCTCCTCGATCAGGGTTTCGAGGCGGGAGGCGGTGGCCTCATCGAGGGCGCCGGGCGCGATCTCCGGCGGCAGGGGCGAATGCGTGCTCACGATGTCAGCTCCGGCAGCCCGGCCGAGGGGGCAGGCGCCTCAAGATCAGGCCATGAAAAAAACGGGGGCGGCGCGCAAGGGCCGCCCCCGTGCTGCTTGATGCGGCGGACCTTCCTTCAGGCGAGCGTCGCGCCCTGGGCCTTCCAGAAGGTCTCCGCGGCCGGATGCCACGGCACGCCCGCCGCGGCCGTCTTCTGGCCTTCCAGCTTGAAGTCGCGCGCGGCGGAATGGACCTGCGCCCAATCCTGCCGGTTGGCCCACATCACTTCCAGGATCTTGCCGACCATGTCGGGCGCCATGTCGTCCCGCACGCCGACGATGTTGGCGACGGACATCTGCTTGTTGGGCGTGATCTGGCCCGGATAGGCGCCGGCCGGAATCTCCTCCGGGAAGTAGACCGGGCCGTATTTCTCGATGATCCCCGGGATGAACTCATGGTGATCGATCAGCACGAGCTGCACGCCCGGCGAGGCGCCGAGATCCGTGATCGCGCTGGTCGGGTAGCCGGAGACGAAGAAATACGCATCCAGCTTGCCATCCTTGATGGCGTTGGTGCTCTCGGCCGGGGACAGACGCTCCCGCGCCCGGAAGTCATTGTCGCGGTGCAGGCCGGCACCCTCGATCAGCCGCAGCGCCATCACCTCGGTGGCGGAACCGGGCGCGCCGGTGGAAATGCGCTTGCCCTTCAGGTCGCCCAGCTTGGTGATGCCGGTGGAGGCCACGGTCACCACCTGCATGCGGTTGGTGTAGAGCACCGCGATGGCGCGCACCGGCACCGGGCGGCCACGGAAGCGGTCATTGCCCCGCACCGCATCCACCGCCGCATCGACCTGGCTGATCACCATGCCGACGCGATTGGCGCCCAGAAGCTGAAGGTTGGCGACGGAGCCGCCGGTGACCTCCACCGTGGCGGACATGCCCGGAATGCTGCGCGACATGTAGTTCGCGAGCGCCCCGCCGAGCGGGTAATACACGCCGCCGGTGGTGCCGGTGGCGATGGCGATCTGGGCGGCGGGCTGCGCGCGGGCGAGGCCCGGCAATGCGAGTGCCGCGGCGCCGGCGGCGAACGCACGGCGACCTAAACTGAATTTCATCTTTCAAGGCTCCCTGAGTTTCTTGTTTGGTGATGATTACAGGCGGCTCGCCCGATGGGAAAGAGCGCAGATTTGACCTGCATCAAGGTGGCCACCGTGGCGCGCGCCTAGGCTACCTCGCACCAGCCCGCCAGGCGCACCATTCAACGACGTCGCCGGCAGCCGATGGAAGCACAGGAGCCACGCCATGCCCCGCCTGTCCGCCCGCGACCTGATGACCACCGAGGTGGTGACCGTACCGCCCGCCACGCCCGTCCTGTCCATCGCCCGCCTGCTGGCGGAGCGCGGAATTTCGGCGGTGCCGGTGCTGGATGGCAGCGGCAAGCTGCTCGGCATCGTCACCGAGGCCGATCTGATCCGTCGCCTGGCCGGGGAGGCAGACCACCCGACCTCCTGGCTCGGCAACCTGTTCGCCAGCGCGGAGCGGGATGCGGCGCGCTACGCCCGCACCCATGGCGCCACAGCCGCCGACCTGATGAGCACCGACATCGCCAGCGTCGAGCCCGCCACGCCGGCCGCCGAGGTTGCGCACATGATGGAGGACCGCAACATCCGCCGCGTGCTGGTGGTGCAGGACGGCAAGCTGCTCGGCCTGGTTTCCCGCGCCGACCTGCTGCGCGCGCTGGTGGCGCCGCGGCATGAACCGCTCGACCTGTCCGATGACCGCATCCGCACCGCGGTGCTGGCGGCGATCCGCAAGCAGCCCTGGGCGGATACCTTCTACACGCTGGTCGATGTGAAGGACGGCGTAGTGGAGATCAACGGCTTCAGCCGCAGCCCCGAAGTGCAGCGCGCGCTGCGCGTGCTGGCGGAGAATGTGCCGGGCGTGAAGGCGGTGGAGGACAAGACCATCCCGATGCCGGCCTACCTCTACGCGGCGGGGTGAAGCCGCGCCGCGCGGCGGCTCAGCGGCGCTCCTTCACCGTCAGCAGGATCGCCGCGCCGATGCCGAGGAAGGCCAGCACCGTCGCCATGCCCAGCCGCTGGCTGCCGGTGGCGGTGGTGACGGCGGCCAGCGCCGCGGGGCCGAGAAAGCCGGTGATGCGGCCGGACAGGGCGAACAGCCCGAAATGCGCCGAGACCTCATCCGGCGGCGCCAGCCGCGCCATGAAGCTGCGGCTGGCCGCCTGGGCCGGGCCGAAGAACAGGCCGAGCGACAGCGCCAGGATCCAGAACCACATTTCCGTCGTCGCCAGCAGCAGGCCGGCGCCGAGCACCACCAGCGCGGCCAGCGCGCCAAGAATCATGCGGCGCGACCCGACGCGGTCCTCGATCATCGCGAAGCCGGCGGCGCCGAGCCCGGCCGTGACATTCATGGCGATGCCGAAGATCAGGATGCGGTCGATCCCCATGCCGAAGACGCCGGCGGCATAGATCGCACCAAACGCGAACAGCGTGTTCAGCCCATCCGTGTAGAACAGCCGCGCCAGCAGGAAGCGCGCCAGGTCCGGGTTGCGCGGCAGGGTGCGGATCAGCGCCGCGATCTCGCCCAATCCGCGGGACGCCGCTTCCGCCCAGGAGGGCCGCGGCCCGGCCGGGTCCGGCAACGCCACCAGCACCGGCCAACCGAAGGCCAGCAGCCAGAGTGCGACCAGCAGGGCCGTGGCGCGCACATGCTCCGCCGCCCCACGATCCAGCCCGAACAGCGCCGGGTCCGGTTGGATCAGCAGCACGAGGCTGACGGCGAGGCAGGCCAGCCCGCCCGCATAGCCCAGCCCCCAGCCAAATCCGGAAACCCGCCCGAGCCGCCCCGGCGGCGCCACGCCGGGCAGCATGGAATTGTAGAAGACCGTGCCGATCTCGAAGCATACCGTGGCGACGCCGACGCAGACCAGCGCGTACAGCGCCCAGTCCGGGCTGGGCTGGGCGAACCAGATCATGCCGGTGGAAATGGCGGTCAGCAGCGTGAAGATGCCGAGCATCAGCCGCCGCCGCCCACCCGCATCCGCCACCGCACCCAGCACCGGCGACAGCAGCGCCACGGCGAGGCCGGCAGCCGATTGCATCCAGCCCCATTGCGCCTGCCCCGTCACCTGGTCCGCGGCGATGCCACTCGCGAAGTAGGCGGCGATGACGAAGGTGGAGACGACGGTGGGGAAACTGCTGTTCGCCCAGTCATACAGCGCCCAGGCCCAGGCCTTGCGTGTCATGCCGCGTTCCGGAAGCCGAGCGTCATGGCCGCGTCCATCCAATATGCCTGATAGCCGTTCCTATCCCAGTTCCCGTTGTTGGAACCAGAGGTGCTTGGCAGCACGAAGACCGGCGGGAAGTCCGGCGGTCGCAGCGCATCGTCCAACGGCCCGAAGGCCACCGTCTTCAGCCCCAGCGCAAGGGCCGCCGTGCGCCCGCTGGTGAAGGCCAGTGCCCGGGGCCGCGCCGCCCGGATGGCACCCAGCAGCCGGTCCCGATCCGCCTGCGTCACCCGCACCACGCGGTCCACGCCCGACTGCGTCTTGGCCAGATCCGTCAGCCCGATGCCGAGGCCGGGCAGCTCGGAAAATTGCTCCGGTCGCAGCCGGTGCGGGGTGAAGCCGGCCTCCTGCAGCATCCTCCAGAAGCGGTTGCCCGGCGCGGCGTAATAGGCGCCGCGCCGCGCTGATTCCGGCCCTGCCGCCATGCCGCAGAACACCAGCCGCAACCCCGGTGGCAGCAGGTCCGGCAGGACGTCGCGGCTCATGCGAGGGCAGAAATTGCCCGCACCGCCACGCCGATCGCCACCAGGTCACCGGCCCGCGCCGCCTCCCGCGCCAGTTGCGCGGCCTCCGCGCCGCGTGCCGGGTCGCCATCGCCGGCGAGCCTTGCGCGGGCCAGCCGTGCCTGCACCGCGGCTAGGTCGGCCAACGCCTCCACCTGCGCCCGCGCGGCGAAGGCATTTGTCGCGCGCGCGCCTTCCGCCGCCTCGCGCAACGCATCCAGGCAGAAGGCCTCGCCCACCGCACGCCAGGCCTGTGCGGCCTCCGCGGGGTCTGCGCCGCTTTCCTGCGCCAGCCGCACGACGGCGGGTGCGGCGGCCAGCCTGGCGCCGCCGCCGGCCAGCGCGGCGAGGTCTGCGGGCAGCCCGGCCTCCACCAGCCGCGTCGCGTCCTCACCCGGGGCGGCTTCTTCCGCCGCCACCAGCGCGGCCACGCCGGGCGCGAGCGCGTCCAGCGTGGCGTCCAGCGGCGCCGCGCCGTGTTCCAGCACCAGCTTGCGCGTCGCCGCCTCCAGCAGCCGACGCAGCGCTGCCTGGGTCTCCAGCCGCAGCGCCGGCGGCACCTGCGCGGCATCGGCCGCGGCCGCCGCATCCTCCAGCCCGAACAGGGCGCTGGCGAGCCAGGCGGCGCGCGCGACCTCCGCCCCGGGCGTATCGGCGCCCGCCAGGCGGCCGAGCGCCGCGGTGCCCAGGTGGTTCGCCACGAGGTTGGCCAGCGCCGTCGCCACCAGTTCGCGCTTCAGCCGGTGGCGCGGGATCAGCGCCCCGAAGCGGTCCTGCAGCGCCTGCGGGAAATACCCGTGCAGCAGCGGCGCGAGGGCGGGCTCATCCGGCAGGCCACTGCCCTCGACCGCGTCCGTCAGCCACAGCTTCGCGGGTGGCAGCAGGGAGGCGAGTTCGGGCCGCGTCAGCCCCTGCCCCGCCGCCGCGCGGGCGCGCAGCACCGTGGCATCCGGCAGCCCGGCCACCGTGCGGTCCAGCACCCCCTCCGCCTCCAGCCGCGTCATCAGCGCGGCATGGGCGGTCAGGTCTTCCGCTGCGGTGCGGCTCTCCAGGCTGATCGCGATGGATTGCGCGTGGTTGTCGGCCAGCACCAGGCGGCCGACCTCCTCCGTCATCTCGCCCAGCAGCACGTCGCGCTGGCGCCGCGTCAGCGCACCCTCGCGTTCGGCCTCCGTCAGCAGGATCTTGATGTTCACCTCGTGGTCGGAGGTGCTGACGCCGGCGGAGTTGTCCAGCGCATCCGTGTTCAGCCGTACGCCGTGTTGTGCCGCCTCGATGCGGCCGGCCTGGGTGATGCCGAGATTGGCGCCCTCGCCCAGCACCTTGCAGCGCAGCGCCGCGCCATCGACGCGGATCGCATCATTGGCGCGGTCACCGGCTTCCGCCTGGCTCTCGGTGCTGGACTTCACATAGGTGCCGATGCCGCCGAAATAGAGCAGGTCCACATCCACCTTCAGGATGGCGCGCATGATTTCGGCCGGCTCCGCACGGTCCTGCGCGATGCCGAGCAGCGCCTGCGCTTCCGGCGAAAGCGGCAGCGTCTTCGAATTGCGCGGCAGGATGGCGCCGCCGGGCGAAAGCAGCCGCGCATCGTAATCCGCCCAGCTCGACCGCGGCAGCGCGAACAGCCGCGCGCGTTCGTCATAGGCTGCTTCTGCATCCGGTTGTGGGTCGAGGAAGATGTGCCGGTGGTCGAAGGCCGCGACCAGCTTCGTGCGCTTCGAGATCAGCAGGCCGTTGCCAAAAACGTCGCCCGACATATCGCCGACGCCCGCGCAGGTGAAGGGCGCGTCCTGCACGCCCTCGCCGCGCAACTCGGCAAAATGCCGGTCGATCATCACCCAGGCGCCGCGCGCGGTGATGCCCATGCCCTTGTGGTCGTAGCCGGCGGACCCGCCACTCGCAAAAGCGTCGCCGAGCCAGAAGCCGTATTCGGCGGACAGGCCGTTGGCGATGTCGCTGAAGGTGGCGGTGCCCTTGTCGGCGGCCGCGACGATATAGGCGTCGTCGCCATCCCGCCGCACGATGCCATCCGCCGTCACCACGCCCCCTGATTCAGCAAAATTGTCGGTCAGGTCGAGCATGGCGCGCACCAGCGTCTTGTAGGCGGCCACGCCCTCCGCCTGGAACGCCTCGCGGTCCGAGGATTGCGGCGGATGCTTCAGCACGAAGCCGCCCTTCGCGCCGGTCGGCACGATGACGACGTTCTTCAGCCGCTGCGCCTTCATCAGCCCCAGCACCTCGGTGCGGAAATCCTCGCGCCGGTCGGACCAGCGGATGCCGCCGCGCGCGACGGGCCCGGCGCGCAGATGGCAGCCCTCCATGCGCGGGGAGTGAACAAAAATCTCGCGCCAGGGGCGGGGCAGGGGCATGTCGCCGGCCAGCGCCGAATCCACCTTGATGGCAAGGTAGGGCTTCGATTGATAGAAATTCGTCCGCAGGATCGCATCCAGCAGCAGCCGCATGCGGGACAGGATGCGGTCCTCATCCGGGCTGGCGATGCCGTCCAGCAGCGTGGTCCAGCGCGCCAGCAGCGGTGCCTCATCCCGGTCCGTGCGCGCCGGGTCGAAGCGCGTCTCGAACAGGTCGATTAGCAGGCGCGCGGCCTGCGGGTTCGCCGCCAGCGCATCCTCCACGCTGGCCTGCGCGAAGCCGAAACCCACCTGCTTCAGCCAGCGATACATTGCCCGCAGCAGCCAGGATTGCTTCCAGGTGAGGCCGGCCCGCAGCACCAGCCGGTTGAAGCCATCGGCCTCCGTCGCGCCATCCAGCAGGGCGGACAACGCGCCGAGGATCTCCGGGAAATTCGCCTCCGCCACATCCGCCCCGGCTTCGAGCTGGAACACATGCAGCACCACTTCCGGCGCCTCATGCGGCGTCAGGCGATAGGGCTGTTCCTCAATGGCGCGCAGATCGAGGCTCTCGAACAGCGGCAGCGCATCGGCGAGCGCGAGCGAGCGCCCGGGGCTTGCCAGGCGCAGCGTCAGCCGGCGCGGGCCGCAGCCGGGCATGCGCATCAGCGTCGCGCGCGGTCGGCCCTGGTCCAGCGCCAGCTCCGCGAGGTCGAGATCCGCCACCGCCTGTGAGGCGGATTCCTGATCCTGGTAGGCCCGCGGGAAGGCGTGGCGCCAGCGGCCGAGGCTTGTCGCGGCAGATGCGCCGTATTCCTCCGCCAGCGCTTCCTCCAGCCGTTCGGAGAAGCTGCGCGCCACCTGCGCCACCGCGGCTTCCAGCGCGACGTCATCCACATCCGGCACGGCGCCGGGGCGGGTGCCGATCACGTAGTGCACGCGTGCCAGCGGCGCATCGCCCATCAGCGTGTACCAGGCGGAAAGCCGGCCGTTGAAGGCCTGCGCCAGCAGATGCCCGACGCGCTGGCGCAAGGTGGTGTCGAAGGTATCGCGCGGCAGCCAGGCGATGGCGGCGACGAACCGCTCGAAGGGATCATGCCGCAGCGCCAGCGCCGCGCGCGGGCGGATGGCGAGGTCCAGCGCGCGGCGCGCACCGGCCAGAATCGCATCCTCCGGCGCCTGGAAAAGTTCGTCCCGCGGCCAGGTATCCAGGATGTTCCGCAGCGCGCGCCCATCGTGGCTTTCGGGATCCAGCCCGGCCAGGGCCAGCACCCGCAGAACCTTTTCCCGCAGCAGCGGGATGGCGCGCGGGTTGCGGTTGTAGGCATCGGCCGCGAACAGGCCGAGGAACAGGCGCAGCCCGGTGATGCGCCCGCCTTCGTCGCGAATGCGCGTCATCACCACATCCGCGTGCTGCGGGCGGTGGACCGTGGCGCGCATATTGGCCTTGGCGACCACCACGGCCTCCATCCGCCCGAAGGTGGCGCGCACCGCATCCGGCACGGCGGCCAGGTCGCGCAGCGCGTCGAAGACCGGCACGGACTCGTCGCGCAGCATGCCGAGGTTTTCCTCCGCCGCGATTGTCAGCACACCCGCTTCATCCACCATCAGCCGGCGATGGCCGAGCAGCACGAAATTGTCCTCGGCCATCCAGCGCAGGAAATCCGCCGCCGCGCCGCCCTCGGTCTGCACCTCGCGCTCCGCGGCCGAAAGGCGCGCCAGCATGGCGGAGAAATCGCCGACCGCCAGGCGCACATCGCCCATGGCGCGCCGCAGCGCGGCTTCCACCGCCGGCCAGTCGGCGGTGCCGGTGCCGGCAAGCGACAGGGTGGCGCCGGCGGCGAGCGAGATCCGCATCATGCTTTCGCGCGTGGACGAACCTTCCCGGCCCGCGCGCGCAGGCGCGCCGTCGCCTCCCGCGCGCGCAGGCGCGCCGTCACCTATCGCCAGCAATCGGCCGTCGCCGTCGCGTTTCACCGGGATGACCGGGTGCAGCAACTGCCGCACCACACGGCCGGACACGGTGAGCGCGGCGAGGGCGCTGTCCACCAGGAAGGGCATGTCGTCGGTGACGATCTCCGCCACCGCCACGGCGCCGCGGCCGGGGCCGGGCGGGATCACGCGCAGCCGGGTTTCCCGCGGCCGGCGTTCCGCGGCGAATGCGAACAGGCTGGCGGCGGCCTCGGCCAGCGCCTCCGGCGGGGTGGCGGCGAGTTCGGCGGTGGGCACGGCGGCATGCAGGCGATGCAGCAGTTCCGCCGCGGCCGGGGGCAGGGCCGGGGCCAGACGAACCAGCGCGGCATTGGCGGCCGCCAGCACCTGTGGCCGGACGCCGTCCTCCGCCCCGGAATATGGCTGCGGGGCGATTGGCAGATCGGTCATGGGCTGGCTCCTCCTGGCCCCGAAGCTGGCCCTTTGGCCGGCCCGCCGCAACCCGGGCGAGTCCCGGTACAACTAGGCCTGCAACTTCGCAGCATTCCAGGCTATTCTTGTACGATGATCGACAGCCTCGCCGCCCTGCTCGCCCCCATCACGCCCGAGCGTTTCCTCGCGGAGCATCTGGACCGCCAGCCGCTGCATATCCGCGGCACGCCGGCGAAATTCGCGGATGTGCTGTCCTGGCGGCAGATCAACCGGCTGCTGGACATGACGCATATCTGGACCAGCACCAGCCTGAAGCTGGTGATGGACAGTGCGGCCGTGCCGCCGGAGCAGTTCTGCACCCGCGCCACCAGCCGCGACGGCACGCCGGTGCTGCAGCCGGATGCGAAGCTGGTGCAGGGCTGGATCGCCAGGGGCGCCAGCGTGGTGATGAACGACGTGGACAGCCTGAGCCCGGGCCTCGCCAGCGTCTCCAACGCGCTGGAGGGCGCGGGCCTCGGCAAGGCGCAGGCCAATGTCTACATCAGCTGGCAGAGCCACAAGGCGTTCCACACGCATTACGACACGCATGATGTGTGGGCGGTGCAGGTGGAGGGCGAGAAGATCTGGAACATCTGGGAAGGCCGGGCGGACTACCCGATTCCCCACCCCGCCTTCCGCGGCCAGCCGCAGGCGCATCACGACCAGGCCCGCGGCAAGCTGCGCGGCACCGTGCACATGCAGCCTGGCGACCTGCTGTACCTGCCGCGCGGCTGGTACCACGATGCGCTGGCGGAGGCCTCGGCCAGCGTGCATGTCGCCTATGGCGTGCATGCGCCGCTGGGGATGGACCTGATGAACATTTTGGCGGAGCGCATTCTCTACGATCCCGAATTCCGCAAGCCGCTGCCACGCCAGGATGGCTCGAACCCGGCGAAGTTCGCGCTGACTCAGCGCGCCGGGCTGCTTGGCCAGCGCCTGTCCGAATTGTGCCGCGATCCGAAGGTGATGGAGGTGCTCGCGCAGTTCGTCGGCAACTACCGCTACAGCCGCGGCGGCTACGACATGCTGGCGGCCCGCGGCATGGCGCCGGCCTCGGCACCGGCCGCTGGCGACGCGCCCGCCTTCCGCATCCTGGCCGCCGGCGCGAAGCCGGTGCGGCGTGGGGCGGAATGGGTGGTGAAGGGGCCGCAGGCTGCCGTGGTGGTCACCGCGCCGGAAGCGGAGGCTGCCAGCTGGCTGCTGGCCCGGCCGGATGTGACGCTGCCCGAACTGGCCGCCGCCGCGCCCGCGGTGGATGCCGCGGGGCTGCTCGCCCGGCTTTCGGCGGCCGGCCTGCTGGTGCCGGCGGCATGAGGGCCGTGCTGGCTGGCCTGGCCGTCCTGCTGCTGGCCGCACCGGCGCAGGCGCAGGTGCGGCCGTTCAACTGCATCGGCGCGGAGCAGTTGGAGGATGACGTCATCGCGGTGCCCTTCGCCCGCAACAGCTCCACCCTCGGCCCGGCCGGGCGCAGCGCCATTGCCACGGCGGCGGCACTGGCCGCGGCGGAGCCCGGGCGGCTGATCTGCGTGCTCGGCCATGCGGATCGCAGCGTCGGCGCCGAGACCAGCACGCAGATCGCGGCGCGTCGGGCGCGCGCGGTGTCCCTCGCTCTGGCCGAGCAGGGGGTGGAACGCGACCGGGTGCGGGCGGAAGCGCGCGTCGGCGCCTTCAGCGGCCGGGTGGATGAGCCGGGTGCGCGGGCAGTGACCATTGTGCTGTTGCCGGCACCGTGAAATTGCGAACCTCTCGCAATTAAAGCAGGTATTTCGACCGCAACGAGAAATCTTCAGAAATTATTTGCGCATCGATCTGTAACATCCTCCCGACCTGCGGCATCATGGCCGCCTAGCGCCCGCCAGGCGCAAGACCGAACGGGATGGGAGACGCCGGTGACCGACGAACCGGAAGGCAAGCCGCCGCAGCCTAACCGCCGGCTTTTCGTTCTGCGCCTGGCCGCCATGGTGGGCGTCTTGCCCGCCGCCGCCTGCGTGCCGCAGCAGGGGCCGGTCTATTACGCGCCGCCGCCGCGGCAGGTCGTCCGCGGCAGCGGGATCAGCGACAGCGACCCGAACGACCCGGCAGGTCAGGGCCGCGGCGGGCATCGCGGCAGCGGCGTCACGGACAGCGATCCGAATGATTCCCCCGGCTTCGGCCGCGGAGGCTATCGCCGCAATGCCGGCGTCTCCGACAGCGATCCGAATGACCCGCCCGGCCGCGGCCGTGGCGGTTACCGCGCGCCGGTCTATCGCGGCAGCGGCATCACCGACAGCGACCCTTCGGATGGCCCGGGCCGTGGCCGTGGCGGGTCTCGCGTCTACCGCCGCAGCAGCGGGTTGACCGACAGCGACCCGTCGGACGGCCCTGGCCGTGGCCGGCGCGGCTACTGAACAGCGGCATGAGCGGGCCCACACTGGCCGAGGAAGCCTGGCGCCTCGCCTTCGGCAGCCTGCCGATGGAAGACGGGCTGGCGCTGCGCGAAAGCCCGGATTGGCGGCATTTTCCCGGCAATGACCCGGACCGCTACCGCCACCTGGTCTCGATCGCGGAGATCGACGCCTTCCTGGCCACGGATGCCGCGGCGCGGCCGCGCATTTCCATGGCCGATGGCAGCCGCAAGGGCAGCGCCGCGGTGCCGGAGGAAGACTACGCCTTCGAGGATGGCGGCCTCGACCTGCCCGGCCTGTTCGCCTGCTTCGATGCGGGCGCCACCCTGGTGATCTCCCAGTACAACCAGATGCACGCCCCGCTGGCGCGCTTCTGCCGGGGGCTGGAGCAGGTCTATCTGCACGCCGTGCAGGCCAATATCTACCTGACGCCGCCCGGCGCGCAGGGCTTCCGGATGCACTACGACACGCATGACGTGCTGGTGCTTCAGGTGCAGGGCGAGAAAGCCTGGCGCATCTGGCCCGGCCAGCCCTTTCCCAACCCGACCCGCCGCACCCCCTGGCCCGGCGGGATCGAGCCGCTGGCGGAGGCGGTGAACATCATGCTGCGCCCCGGTGATGCGCTGTATGTGCCGCGCGGCGTGCTGCATGACGCGGCGACGCAGGATGGCGAACCCTCGCTGCACGTCACCATCGGCTTCATGGAGCCCTCCTTCGCCGAGGTGCTGCGGATGGCGGCCGACCTGCTGGAGGACTCCGAGCCCGCCCTGCGCGCCGCCTTCCCCACCTGGCGCCTCGCGGACGGCCCCGGCGCGTTGGCCGCGCTGACGCAGCCGCTGGCCGCGAAACTGGCCGAACCGGCGGCGCTGGACCGCATCGCGCTGGCGCTGCTGGACCGGCTGGCGGCGGACCAGCCGGCGCTGCTCGCCCGCGGCCTGTTTCCGAAGGTGCCGGAGGCCGGTACGCGCCTGCGCCTCGCCCCCGGCGTGCTGCATGCGCTGGTGCCGGAACCCTCTGGCGAGGGTGCCTCGCTGCGCTGGGCCGGGGCGCCGCTGGCGCTGACCGGCCAGGAAGCCGGCTGGATGGAAAAGCTGGCGGAGGGTGCGACACCGGCCGAACTCGGCGAGGACAGCCTGGGCTTCTGCCGAAAGCTGCGCCGTCTGGGGTTGCTGGCGGAGGGTTGATTTCTACTCCGCCGCCGCGATTGCACTGCGCGGTGGCGGCGCGCCGGCCCACAGCTCCGGCGCCAGCTCCTCCTTCCGATCCGGGAAGGCCAGCGCGCAGCAAAAAGTCACCGCGGCGAAGAAGGCCAGTACCAGCAGCACGCTGCCCAGCCCGCCCGCCGTGGCGTGCAGCCAGGCGATGAAGGGGCTGGCCGCGGCGGCGCCCAGGAACCCCACGAAGAAGCGAATCGAATACAGCTTCGCCCGCAAGGCCGGCGCCACGTAGCGCGCCGTCATCGTCTCATTCACCGTCACCTGGCCGAAGATCGCCGCCGCGATCAGCCCGGCGATCGGCAGCACCGCCCAGCCCTGCAATTGCGACAGCAGCAGAAAGCCGGGCATCTGGATGCAGGCCAGCGGCAGGAAGACGCGACGCAGCGTGTTGCGGTCGATCAGGCGGCCGACGGTGAACTGCGTCAGCCCGCCGCAGATCGTCACCAGGAAAGCCAGCAGCCCGACCACCGGCAGCAGATCCGGGCTGTTCGCCAGCCGCTCCGCCATCAGCTTCGGCAGCAGCAGGGTGAAGGCGTTGAAGATGAAGCCGGAGATGGTGGCGAGCGTCAGCAGCACCACCACGGCACGCCGCACCACCGCGGCGGGGATTTCCGGGAAGGGCTTGCCCGCCGCCTTGGTCTTGGCGACATCTTCCGGCCCCTCCCGCAGATACAGCAACCCGATGCCGATGCTGAGCACCCCGGGGATCGCGAAGGCATAGCGCCAGCCGAGCCAGGCGGCGACGAAGGCCGTCACCACCGGCGCCAGCGCCACGCCCAGATTGCCGAAGACGCCGTTGATGCCCATGGCCGCACCCACCCGCGCGCCCGCCGCATCCACCAGCATCGCCGTGCCGATCGGGTGGTAGATGGCGCTGAACGCCCCCATCAGCGCCAAGGCGCCCGCAAGCCAGTAGGGGCCGGGTGCGAAGGCCGCCAGGACCAGCGCGGCACCGCTGCCGAGGAAGAAGGCCGCCATCAGCGCCGGCCGGCCGAACCGCTCCGCCAGCCAGCCCATCGGCAGGCTGCCGAGGCCATACAGCACGAACATGCCGGTCCCGAGCGCCAGGATCGGCCCGTAGTCCGTGCCGAACATCGCCGGTTCCTGCAGCATGATGGCCAGCACGGCGGTGGCCAAAATCAGCAGCCCGTAATGGGTGAAGATATGCGCCGCGTTGACGAACCAGATTTGCCGCTGTGCCGCGTCCATGACCGTTCCCCTTATCGGCAGCCATGCTAGCCTGGCGGATCACAGATGGCTCGACAGACCATGTCGCCAAACCGCCAGATTTCAGCGCCGCGTCGGGGCCTGCCGCAGGAAGCGGTGGACCGCCCGCTCGCCGCCTTCGCCCGCGACTATCCGGCCGGGGAGGAAGTGCCGCGCCACAGCCATGACCGCGCGCAGCTTCTGTTCGCGACGCAGGGCATCATGCGGATCACCACCGACGATGCCGGCTTCGTCGTGCCGCCGATGCATGCGCTGTGGATGCCCGCCGGCGCGCCGCACCAGGTGCTGACGGAGGGCGGTGTCGCCATGCGCGCCCTGTTCCTGCGCGCCGATGCCGCCGCCGCGGGGCCCGGCGCCACCACGGTGCTGGCGGTCTCCGCCCTGCTGCGCGAGTTGATCCTGGCCGCCTGCGCGGAGCCGCTGGAATGGGACCAGGAAGGCCGCGCCGGGCACCTGGCCGCGCTGATCCTGGACGAGATCGCCCGCGCGCCCGCCTTGCCCTTCCGCGTCCCCGAACCGCGCGACCCCCGCCTGAAGCGCCTGGCCGCCGCGCTGCGCACCGCACCCGCCAGCACCCGCACGCTGGAGGAATGGGCCAGGATGGCCGGCGCCAGCCCGCGCACCCTGGAACGCCGCTTCCAGGCCGAGACCGGCCTGTCCTTCGCTCGCTGGCGCCAGACCCTGCGGCTGGCCGAGGCTGCGTCCCGCCTGGCCCGCGGCGAGACCCCCGCGCGCGCCGCCGCCGCCGTCGGCTACGCCAGCGCGCCCGCCTTCGGTGCCGCCTTCCGCGCCGCCTTCGGCATCACGCCGGGCGCGGCGCGGGGGGAGCGGCCATGCGATTGAACCAGCGCGTGGAACGCAGCAGCCCATCCGGCCGCGGCACTAGGCCCTCGCCTTCCATCAGCACGGCGGTGCGGCGCTCGGCCTCGGCCGGCGCCAGGCCGGGCGACAGGCGCCGGTACAGCGCGGCGCCGCGCGCCACCTCCTCGCGGGTGACTCGGTTGCCGGCATCGGCGCGGCTGCGGAGGTAGGTCAGCACCTCCCGCGCCGCGGCGGCGGCGGTGGGCTCGCCGCGCGCGGCGGCGGCAGCGGCCAGGGCGGCGCGCGCGGCCTCGGCGGTCAGGCCGTAGCGGGTGACGCCCTCGGTCAGCAGGCTGCGCTCCGCCTCCGGCGCCAGCGGGCCGTCGCGCAGATGCAGGCGGATCAGGTCGGCGAAGCCGGGCGGCGCCACCGCCTCCGCCCGCAGCGGGCCACCGTTGTGGATACTGGCGGCGCAGGCCGTGCAGGGCAGCAGGGAGGAGCGGCCATCCAGCTCCATCAGCCGCAGCTCCACCTGCATGTCCGGGTGGCGGGACAGCACGCCGGCGGCGGCCCGGTCCAGCACCGCCTGGTGCTGCGCCAGCTCATCCGCCGGGTTCAGCGACAGGCGGCGGCCGGCGAACAAATCCATGGCGCCGCAATCCCGGTGGTTCACGAAAACCACCTTCCGCACGCCATGCAGTTGCCGGGACGCCGCCAGGTTTTCCCACAGCGCCTGCCCCCAGGCCGGCCGCGCCGGGTCCACCGCGGCGAGCGCCGCGCCGGCGATGCGGAATTCGGAATAGCGATTGGTACGGCCAACCGATTCCATCAGGAAGGTCACGTCATCCACCAGCCGCGGGTCGATGCAGCTCACCACGAAGGCATCCGCCTTGCTGGGCGGGGCCGGGTTGTATGACTGATGCCACCCAGGCGATGATCGACATGGGAATAGGACAGGCCCGCGGTGAACAGCGCGGCCAGCGTCAGCAGCGCGCCGATCAGCAGGGAGCCGGGGTTGAGGATCGGGGTGCCGGTGATCCCCGCCAACGTGAAGCCCGTGCCGATACAGAACAGCGTGACCAGCGCCATCCCGCGCGGCTTCAGCACGCCGCGCGTGGTGCGCCACAGCATCAGCAGCACGATGGTGAGCAGCGCCCCGGTCGCGAGCTTGGCCCAGAACCAGGCGAAGCCGCCCAGCACCCAATGCAGGTAGGAATAGCCTGAGGGGTTGTAGAGCGCGAAGACCACGAACAGGCTGAACAGCCCGCGCGCCACCACCCCCTGCCAGTTGAAACGCTGGACGCTCATGGTCGGGCCCCGGTCTGCACCTGGGCCGAGACGGCGGCGGCCAGCGCCGCGGCCGCATCCTCCATCAGCAGCCGCCCGGCCAGCCGCTGCCGCCAGGGCTGCAAGGCCGCGGCCGCCGGGCCGTCCAGCGTCGCCAGCGCCTGGTCCGCCGCACGCAGCTCACCCCGATCCAGCAGCGCTTCCGCCGCCGCGGTGGCGGCGAGTGCCGGGCTGTCGCCGCCGCCGAAGCGGGCGCCGAGGCGCATCGCGCCGGCCATCCAGCGCCAAGCCCGGCCGGCCTCCGCCGCATGGCCCAGCTCCGCCAGCACGGCGGCGTTGGCGGCGGCGGGGAAGCTGGCGGCCAGTTGGCGCGGCAGCGGCGCGCCATGCGCCGCCACGGCATCCAGCGGCGCCAGCAGCGCCTGCCAACCCGGCTCATCGCCGGTCAGCGCCTGCGTCACCGCCAGGGCGCGCGGGAAGGGGGCGGGGCGGGCCAGATGCGGCAGCAGCAGTTCCGCCCCCGCCAGCGCCAGCAGCGCCGGCTGTGAGGGTTGCGCCTGGGCCGGCATCGCCAGCAGCAGCAGAAGGGCCAGCAGGTATCGCATCAGCCGCATCCCGGATTGGCGGCGCGCAATTCGCCGCGCCGCGCCGCCAGCGCAGCCCCGATGGCCAGGCGCCCCTGCGCCGGCAGGCGTTGTTCCGCGCGGTCGATCGCCTCCAGCGCCTGCGCCTCGAAGGCGCCGCGGTGCAGGGCGGAATCGACGCGGTTCAGCACGTAGTCCAGGCCCCAGGACAGGCCGACACCGCCCGCCACGCCCAGCGCCACCCCGGGCGAGCCGCCCAGCGCGTAGCCGAAGGCGCCGCTGGTGGCGACGATGGACCCCGCCTCGCTCACCCGCAGCGCGACGGCGCCCAGCCGCGCCGCCATGGGCCGCATGGAGCGCAGGAAAACCGTCCCGGTCTCCGCCCCTTCCTCCACCACCAGCGCCATCGGGTCGGCATCGGCCGCCTGCCAATCCGCCAGCGGCCGCACGGCGGCCCAGAGATCCACCCGCGGCACCGCGACGGCGCCGGGCGCGATCAGCGAAACGCGCGGCAGCGCCTGTGCCCGCTGCGCCACATGCGTCACTGCCAGCCACCATTCCGCGCCGATCACGTCCCGCACATGCGCGCGGTCCTGCGCCAGGGCCGTGGGTGGGATGGCGGGTTCCAGCACGCGGGTGCGAAACGCCTCCCGCACCGGGGTGGCCATGCCTTGCGCGATGCGGTCCGGCAGGCTGGCCGCATCGGCCTCCGCCACGCCCTCGGCCAGGCCGCGCGCCGCGAGGCCCAGCACGCGATAGGCGGTCATGTAGCTTTGCACCCAGCCATAGGCCCAGTCGCCGAAGGCGGGCACGGCCTCGCGTGCCGTGGCCAGGCGCATGGCGGCGGCATCGGCCAGCAGGCGATGCGCCATGCCCTCCAGCCGCGCCGCTTCGCCGGCCAGATGCCGGTCCCATTCCAGCAGGGCGTCCTCCGGCACGTCGCGCAGCGCGCAGCTGCCATCCGGGCTCCGCACCGCCATCGGCGCGGCCAGGGCAGGCGAGGCGAAAAACAGCAAGGACAGCACAACCGCCGCGCGAATCCCCTTACGCGCTCCGGCCCGCCGATTTAGCTTCCGCGCATGGAACATGGCGGCATCGGGATGATCCTGTGGGGCGGGGCGGAAGCCGCGCTCGCCATCCTGCTGCTGCTCGGCGTGCTGCGCGCCGCCGGGCTGGTCTACCACGCGCTGGCGCCGGCGGATGCCGAGGCGGTGCCGCTGCTGCATGTGCTGGCGCTGTGTGCGGGCCTGGCCTGCGGCGTCGCGCTGCTGCTGGCCGTGCCGCATGGCGACAGCTTCCGGCTGACCAGCATCTTCGTCGTGCAGGGGCCATGGAGCCTGGACCTGCCGGGCTTCCTCCTGCGCCACGGCCTGCCCAGCCGCGCCACGCTGGAGGCGACGCGGGCCATGCTGGCCGCTGGCGGCCTCGGCGCGCTGCCGGGCGGCCTGGCGCTGCTGCTGCTGGCCACCGGCCCAGTGGCCGCCCTGCGCTGGTGGCGCGGCTGGGCGCGGCTGCGCGCGCTCGGCGCCTTCCTGCTGCTCGCGGCCAGCACGGCGCTGGTGCTGCATTACGCCATCCATCTGCTGGCCTGGATGCTGGCGCTGCTGAATTTTTGGCTGTTCGCGCTGCTGCTGTTCGCCTTCCAGCGCTGGCGCCACGCGCCGCGCGGTGGGAGCCACTGAAGGCATCCTCACTTCACCTCCATCAGCGCGAGGTAAGGCCGTGGCGTCAGCAGCGCCTGGTCGCCGACGAAGGGAAAGGCCAGCTTCAGCGACACCAGCAGCACCGCGCCGACGATCAGCGCGATCACCGCGCCCATGGTGTAGTGCAGCGCCACATGGCCGCCGCCGAAGAACCATTGGAAGGCGATGGTGGCGACGGAGACCGTGACCACCAGGATCCAGATCAGGCCCGACAAGCTGCGCGACATCACGGACAGCCGCTCGATCCGCGCCTGCGCCACCTTCGCCACCCATTCGCCCAGCGTCTGCTTCAGCACCTGCTGGCCGGCGGTCTCACCTTCCACGTCCAGGAACACGCGCGCCAGGCGCTGGAAGGCGGCTTCGGATCCGGCGCCGGGCTGGCCGGCCTGCATCGCCGGCCAATCCTGCGCCACCACGGCCCCGGCATAGAGGCGGATGGCGGTCCGCATCTCGTCCCGCTTCGCCGCGAAATCGGGGCCGCTGAAACTGTCCACCGACAGGGCCAGCATGTAGAGATTGGCGGTTTCCTGCTGCACCGTGTCGCGCGCCGATTGGTAGATGTCCCACGCCCCCACCAAGGCGAGGGCCGCGATCACCGCATAGATCTCCACCATGAAGCCGTACTTCACGGCGCCGATCTGGACGTTGGCGGCGAATTCCTGTGGCGTGAAAATCTGGTGCATGGCGTAGCCGAGGCCGAGCGCCAGCAACACCGGCACGCCCGCCGTCAGCAGGATGGCAAGCCAGCCGGGCATGGCCGCGATGGCGTGTGGCAGCGAAAAGTCCAATTGCCCCTCCTGGGCTGCCCATTCCGGGCCGCGTGCCACCTCAGTCGAAATCAGCTTCCGTCCAGGCCCAATGCCCCACCGCCAAGCCGGCGACGCCGCCGATGGTCGCCGCCAGCGCGCCGCCATGGATCAGCACGGAACCGGCCACCGCACCGGCGAACAGGCCGACGCCGAGCGCCATGGCATGCCCCGCCGTGATGCGCTGCGCCGGCACCGCCGGAATGGTCAGCGCAGGCAGCGTGATCGCGGGAATCGCGGGCGTGGTGATGACCGGTTGCGGGCTGACCACCTGTGCCACGGCGCGCTGCGGCACCAGCGCCAGGCCGGCCAGCAGCAGGATCGCCAGGATCGTCTTCATGCGTTGTCCTTTCACGGGGGAATGAAAATCAGCCATCGATGGCACGCCACCAGCGCCGGGTGGGGATCAGCCGACCATGCGGCTTCGGCGCCAGCTCCATCTCCTCCATCCGCCGCTTCACGCGGCGCGCGGCATCCACTTCCGAAAGCCCCGCACCGGCACGGGCGCGATAGAAGGCGACGGCCTTGTTGAAATCCTGCCGCGCGACGCGGCCGCGCCGGTCCGCCATGGTTCGCAGCAGCAGTCCGGAGGATCGGCTGACCTCGCCTTCCAGCGCGATCTGGTCCTGTTCCGCCGCCGCGCGCAGCACGCCGCTGGCATCTTCCAGGCGCAGCCCGTAGCGGGTCAGACCTTCCTCCAGAAGGCGCCGTTCCTCGGCGCTGTCGAGGAAGCGGCGGCCCTGCATCTGCAACTTCACCAACTCGCCGAAGCGATTGCGGCCATCCTGGTCGCCAGCGTTCATCGGAAATTTCCTGCCTGATCGGTCAATGTGCCAGCGTCACGGGACGCAGGACGGGGGCCTGCGGCTCCCGCGGCAGGTCCATGCCCTGCGGCTGCGTCGCCATGCCTTGCACGCGCGCATTCAGCCGGTCGATCGCGCGCAGGATCCGGCTGGCCTCGATGCCCAGCGGCGCATCCGTCGGCGTCAGCACGAACTTCACGCGCGGCAGCGGGAACAGATCCACATCCACCTTGTCCACGCTGAATCCGCCGATCTCCGTGGCATCCAGGATGCCGCGCACGATGGTGCGCTGGATCACCGCCACCGGCCCGGGATTGCGCACCGCGTGGCGGTCCAGCATCCGCTCCACATAGTCCCGATCCGCCTCCGTCAGCTCCCGTGCCTGACCGAAGGCGAGGCCGAAGCTGGGGATCAGGCCGATGGAGCTTTCGATTTCCTTCAGCTTGTAGCCGGCGATGTCCATCAGCCAGGTGAAGTCGTCATCATGCGTGCGGCTGCCGCGCAGCGCGCCATGGCGGCGCATGAAGTGGCTGGCGCCGGAGCTGAAGCCGAACAGGCCGAGCGCGCTGCCCAGCAGGTCCTCCGCGCGGTCGACCAGCCCACCCTCCGACAGATCCTGCAACGGCACCGTCACCATGGTGCGCGGCGAATTCTGCTGGCCCGGCAGCGCCGTCTGGGCCTGCGCGACGGGCCCCGCCAGCAGCGGAAAGGCAACGCTGCCGGCCAGCAGCCAGGTGAAGATGCGGGGCATGGCGGGGGTCTCCGGCACGGGGTTCATCGGGACATCAGCGTCAGGCGTTCCGCGGTGCGCCGCTGCGCCGCCCGATCCGCCGGCGGCAGCGGCACGAGGCCGGTGACGGAGAGATAGCCGCCCGGGCCGGCCGCGGCCTCGCTGGCCGCTTCGTTCAGGAATTCGCGGATGCCGCGCACCACGCCGACGCCTTCGCGCAGCCGCGTGTGCTGGCGCTTGGCGTAGAGATAGACGATGCGGGTCGCGACATAGTCCTGCGCGTAGATGGAAGCCTGGGTCGGCAGCACCCCATCCAGCGGCAGCGCCACCAGATTGCCGCCACTCGCCTGCAATTGGTCGAAGGAGATGACGCCAATGGTGCCCGGCGGGCTGGCCAGCAGCGCCGCCGGCACCTCCAGCCCACCCATGCGCTGCACCCGGCCATCTTCGCGCAGCGTCACGCATTTGCCGCGGCGATAGCTCGCCTCGAACAGCAGCCGGATGCCGCGCACATCGCGGCAGCCGCCTTCCAGGATCATGTCCTCGAACAGGCCATTGGTGCCGGTGCCAAGATTGGGTGCCAGCACGCGGATTTCGGTGCGGGGCAGGGCCGGCGTCACCTCCGACCACAAGGTGCGGCGGTTCGGCACGAATTCATCATCGATGATCTGTTCCGCCGCCAGCGCCTCCCACACCTGGCGGGAGGTGAGGTTCGGCGTGCCCTCGCCGCGCCGCACCGCCAGCAGCACCGCGCTCAGCCCGATCCGCATCTCGACGATGTCGCGCACGCCGTTGCTGTCGCAGGTCTCCACCATGCTGCGCGGCATGCGCCGCACCACCACGGCAATGTCGGGCGTCTGCGGGCCGATGCCGGCACAGAACAGGTCGAGCGCGCCGGAGGTCGGCAGGGTTCGCCGCGTCGGCTCCGCCACGCCCTCGAAACGCTCCGTGAAGCTCGCGCCCAGCATGCGCGCGACGGTCCCGGCGGAGGTGGAGGCGATGACCACCAGCCGGTCACGCATGACCCCCTGTGCCAGCGCAGGCGCCACCGTGGTGGTCGCGAGCGCCAGGCCGATCAATAGCGTGCGGAGATGGCCCATTTTCGGAACTCCCGTACAAGGCAAGGCGTGAAGCGGCGTGGTCTCAGTTGCGAAGCGGGGTGGCGGCGGCCATTGCCGGCTGCGGTGGTGGCGCCAGGGCGCGCAGCAGCGTTTCCTGCACTGCCTGTTCCACCGCCATGCGCGCCCGCGCCTGCGCCAGCCATCCGGCGAGCAGCGGTTGCAGCCCGGCATCCAGCGCCCCGGCATCCGCCACGGCAGCGGCCAGGTTGCCGCGGCGCAGATGCTCCGTGATTCCGGCCACCGCGACGGCCTGAAGCCCGGCCTCCGGCGGCGCCGCCAGCCCGATGCCGGACAGCGCGCCGCGCGCCGCGAGCCCGGCCCGGTGCATCATCGAATGATCCTGCGGCGCACGGTCCAGCAGTTGCGGCGCCAATGCGGCGAAACGGTCGCGCAGCTCGGCCTCACCAGGCAGGCCGCGTGCGGCGTGGCTGGCCAGCACCTCCGCCAGCGGGCGCGGCACGGCGCCGGGTGGGGCGAGCGCCAGCATCACCTGGTATTCGCGCAGCCAGGGGCGCGGCGTGGCGACGCTGGATTGCAGCAGCAGCGCCGCGGCAAGGAACCGGTCCGCGGTCGGGCCGCGCGCCTCAAGCGCTGCCAGGCGCTGCGCGCTGGCTTCCGCCTGCCGCGCTGCACCCTCGGCCCGCGCGGCATGGGCGGCGATCTGGGCATTGGCCTGGCGCAGCAGCGCATCCAGCGCCGCCGCCCGATCCTCCACCGCCAGCACCACGGCCGGCGAGGCCGCGCCGGCGGAACTCAACGCGGAGGGCCACAGCAGCAGGATGCCGGAGGCGGCGAGCGCCGCGCCCAGCACCAGCCCCGCCGCCGCATCACGGCTGCCGCGCAGGACACCCGATGCGGATCGCAGGCGGGAAGGCAGGATCGGCGCAGGCTCCGCCCGCGCATTCAGCTCGATTGCCACGGTTTTGTTGCCCCTGAAGGGCGGCCAGATCGTCGGCCGCCGGAGGGAGCCTAACCGGAGAGAAGTTGTGAAACGGTGAAAGCCGCGCCGCGCAATGTTGCGGCGCGGAACACAGCCTCCTCGCTATTCGACCGAAGCGGCGTCGAAGCCATCCGGCACGCGCCCGCTCGGCCGCGCCATGGCATAGGGGCCGCGCGCGAGGAATTTTCCGTCACCCGGTTGCGCCAGCACCTTGCCGTCCCGCACCGCGACCTTGCCCGCGGCGATGGTGACACTGGGAAAACCCTTCACGGCAAAGCCTTCCCACGGCGTGTAGTCGATGGCGTGGTGCAGGTCCGCGTTGCGGATCCTGCGCTCCGCATCCGGGTCCCACAGCACCAGGTCGGCATCGGCACCTGGCATCACGCTGCCCTTGCGCCCCTCCAGCCCGAACAGCTTCGCCGCATTGGTGGAACTGAGGCGAACGAAATGCGGCAGGTCGATGCGGCCCTTGGAGACACCTTCGCTGAACAGCACCGGCAGCCGCGTCTCGATGCCCGGCACGCCGTTGGGGATGGCGTTGAAGGCGGGCGTGCCATCGGCGCGCAGATTGGCGCTGCCCATGCCGTAGCCGCCGCTGCCCGGCGCACGCTTCGCCGTGGCGAAGGAAAAGCCGCAATGGTCGGAGGAGACGATATCCAGCGTGCCATCCAGGATGCGCCGCCAGACCTTTTCGTTTTCGCCCTTCGCCCGCAGCGCCGGGGAACACACCGCCTTGGCACCGGCGAAATCCGCGCCCTGCAGATCCTCATGCGACAGCGTCAGGTATTGCGGGCAGGTCTCGCCCCAAACCTTCACGCCGCGCGCCCGGGCGCGTGCGATCTCCTCCGCCGCTTCCTCACAGCTCACGTGGAAAATCTGCACCGGCTGGTCCACCAGCTCCGCCAGCGCGATCGCCCGGTGCGTCGCCTCCCGCTCCACCACCGGCGGGCGGGACCAGGCATGCTGCAACGGGTCCGTCAGCCCCGCCTTCAGCAGCGCGTCGATGCGCCAGCCGATCGCCTCGTAATTCTCCGCATGGATGGTGACGAAGGCCCGGTGGCGCCGCGCGATCGCCAGCACCTGGATCAGCTGGGCATCATCCAGCCGCAGCGGGTCATAGGTGAGGAACACCTTCAGGCTGCGCACACCGCGCGCGATCAGCGCCGGAATCTCCCGCTCCAGCACCTCCGGCGTCGGATCGGTGATGATCTGGTGGAAGGAATAATCGCACCGCGACTGTGCGGCGCGCGCCTCATACCCCGGCGCGCTGTCCGCAAGCGAGTGGCCCTTCCACTGCGGCAGGAAACAGATGAACGAGGTCGTGCCGCCGGCCAGCGCCGCCGCCGAGCCACTGGCGAAACTCTCCTCATGCACCGACCCGTCCTGGGCCAATTCCTCGAGATGACAGTGCGGATCCAGTCCGCCCGGCGTCACCACCATGCCTTTGGCCGAAACCTCCTCCCGCCCTGCCGCCAGATTGCGCCCGATGGCCGCAATCTGCCCGCCGAGAATGCCGATATCGGCCTCGAACACCTCCGCCGCCGTGGCCACCGTGCCACCCCGCACCACCAGATCAAACGCCGCCATCCGAACCCCCTGCACCTGCCGCGCCAGACTGACGCAGCCACGGCGCGCCTGTCCATCGCCGGGAGTGCCGCGTTGGGTTGTGGTGGCGCCGCGTGGCTGCAGGGGGGGGGCGCTGTCCCCCATCGGACGCATGCGTCCGATCCCCTGCCAAGTGGCAGTTGCCCCCTTGGAGCCCTTGAATCATGAGCGGGAATGGAGAGGGGGCCGGAGCAACTGCTTGTTCAGCGGCACCGCTGGCCCCCGCTCCACTCCTGCTCAACGACCCGAGGTCCAGGAGGCCACTGCCTCCCGGCGGGAGGGTGCAGGGAGGGCAGAGCCCTCCCTGCAAAGCCACCAGCGCACCGCCCCCCCCCAGACCTCGTCGGCTCAGCGCAGGATCAGGAAGGCGAGCATCAGGGTGCCGAGGGCGATGCGGTAGTAGCCGAAGGGGGTGAAGCCGATGCGGGTGATCACGCTCATCAGCCAGCGCACCACGACCAGGGCGACGAAGAAGGCGGTGATGAAGCCGATGCTGATCTGGCCGAGGTCGCCGATGTCGAGGTCTGCGCGCGCCTTGTACAGGCTGTAGGCGGTGGCGGCGAACATGGTCGGGATGGCGAGGACGAAGCTGAACTCCGCGGCGGTGCGGCGTTCGACGCCGACGAGGAGGGCAGTGATGATGGTGGCGCCGGAGCGGGAGGTGCCGGGGATCATCGCCAGGGCCTGGCCGAAGCCGATCAGCAGGGCGGCGCGGGCGCCCATCTGGGGCACGGTCGGGATGCTGGGTGCGGGGCGCCAGTGTTCGATGGCGATGATGGCGATGCCGCCGAGGATCAGGGCGAAGCAGACAACCCAGGGGCTGAACAGCAGGCTGGTGATGGTGCCGTGGAAGGTGGCGCCGAGCACCGCGGCGGGGATGAAGGCCAGGATCAGGTTGCGGGCGTAGAAGCGTTCCGGCCCCGGATACCAGGCCAGCGTCGCCAGGCGCCAAAGGGTGTGGCGGAACAACAGGACCACGGCGAGCACGGCGCCGAGCTGGATGCAGATCTCGAAGGTCTTGCCGGGCGGGCCCTGGAAGCCGATCAGCTCGCCCAGCAGGATCATATGTCCGGTGGAGGAGATCGGCAGGAACTCGGTGGCGCCCTCGACCACGCCCATGGCAAGGGCGGACAGAATAGTCCCGAGGTCCATCGGCGCATCATCCATGTCGGTGAGCGCCCGCTATAGGGCAGGCGGCGGCGTGCCGCGATGGCGCGCCGCCGCCGATGGACTGGATTTTATCGCGTCAGCGAACCGTCTGCGCGGCCGAGAAGGCGAAATTGTCGTAGCTGTTCTCGGCAATGCGGAACCACTGGAACTGCTCGGTCCGGAAGCGGCCGTAGCTTTCCATGATCTTGGCAAATCGGGCATTGCCGCGGGCGAGATCCGCGTTCATTTCCTCATTCGCCTTCCAGGCGGCTTCCAGCACCGGGCGGGGCCAGAAGCGGAGTTGCGCGCCGGCGGCGACCAGGCGGCGCAGCGCCTGCGGGTTCAGGAAGTCATACCGGGCGACCATGTCGGCATCGGCCTCGGCGCAGGCCACTTCGAGGGCATGCTTGTACAGGTCCGGCAGGGCGTTCCAGGCGCGAATGTTGGACATGAAGTGCAGCCGCGCGCCCGGCTCCCAGAAGCCCGGGGCGTAATAGTAGCGGGCCACGCGGACGTAGTTGGCGCGCTCATCGTCATGCGGGCCGACGAACTCCGCCGCGTCGATCACGCCGCGTTCGAGGGAGGGATAGATGTCGGCGGGGGCGATCAGGGTGGGGGCCGCACCGAGGCGGGTGAACAGCTGCCCGGCGAGACCCGTGATGCGGAACTTCAGGCCGCGAAGCTGGTCGACCGAGGTGATCTCGTTGCGGAACCAGCCGCCCATCTGCGCGCCGGTGTCGCCGGCCGTGATGCCGTGGATGTTGTATTCGCTGAACAGCTCCGCCGCGAGCTGGTTGCCGCCGCCATAGCGGAACCAGGACGTCATCTGCCGCGTGTTCAGGCCGAAGGCCATGGCGGTGAAGGGGGCGAAGCCCGGTTCCTTGCCGATGTAGTAGTAGGAGGCGGTGTGCCCGGCCTCGATGGTGCCGGCCTGCACCGCGTCCAGCACCTGCAGGCCGCCAACGATCTCGCCTGCCGGGAAGGTCTGGATGCGGAACTTGCCGTCGGTCAGCTGGCCGACGCGGGCGGCGATCTTCTCGAAGGTGCCGTAGAGCACGTCGAAGACCCGGGGGAAGGAGGAGGCGGCGCGCCAGCGCACCTCCGGCATGGACTGGGCGAGGGCGGGCGTGGCGAGGGCGAGGGGCGCGGCCGCAGCGGCGGCGCCCAGCATGGCACGGCGGTTCATGGAACATCCTCCCGGGGTGGGCGCACGGGCGAATGGCCCGCTTCGGCCGCCAGAATTAATCCATCCCGCAGCCGCCGGAAAGTGGCGCTTTATTGCGGATCAAGCGATTCAAGCCTTGCGGCTTCGCAAGGCGACTCGGGAATGCGTCAGAACCAGCCTCAGAAGACGAATCCCGCAAGGACCACGCCGGCGGCGATCAGTTGCAGCAGGTTGGCGGCGACGGACAGCCGGTGCCCGGTGTCGAAGCCGCGCTGGGCGGTGGTATCGCCGGCCTTCACCCGGTCCGACAGGGCGTTGATGCGCGGCATCAGCACCTGGCGCAGGAACAGGGTGAGCCCGGCGATGACGGCCATGATGCCGGAGTCGGTCTTGGACAGGGGAAACAGCGCCACGCAGGCGGCCGCCGAGGTGGCGAGCACCCACACATAATAGGGCGGGAAGACGCTGCGGATGAAGCGCCCGGCCATCTCGGCGGGCAGCACGCGGAAGACGATGGGCGCGATCAGCGCGGCGAAGAAGGCCATGCCGCCGAACAGCAGCGCCGTGGAGAACAGCGCGATGACGAGCAGGGCGGTCATGATGCGGCCGCCCTGCTGGTGTCGATCAGACCACGCGCTCGGCGAGCATCTTCTTGATGTCGCCGATCGCCTGGGCCGGGTTCAGCCCCTTCGGGCAGGTTCGGGTGCAGTTCATGATCGTGTGGCAGCGATACAGCTTGAACGGATCTTCCAGCGCATCCAGCCGTTCGCCGGTGTGTTCATCGCGCGAGTCCGCGATCCAGCGATAGGCCTGCAGCAGCACGGCCGGGCCGAGGTAGCGGTCGCCGTTCCACCAATAGGACGGGCAGGCGGTGGAGCAGCAGAAGCACAGGATGCACTCCCACAGCCCGTCGAGCTTGGCGCGTTCCTCCTTCGACTGAAGGCGCTCACCATCCGGCGGCGGAGGCGTATCCGCCTTAAGCCAGGGCTCCACGCTGCGGAGCTGGGCGTAGATCTGGGACAGGTCGGGGACCAGGTCCTTCACCACCGGCATATGCGGCAGCGGGTGGATGCGGACCTCGGCCTTCACATCCTCGATCGGCTTGAGGCAGGCCAGCGTGTTCA
>LNFM01002356.1_pt1 | contig 39829 bp, 42 predicted proteins | sample 596031 | NCBI WGS metagenome assembly LNFM01 (sample SAMN04254537, study PRJNA301005) | activated carbon metagenome | isolation source: dual media filters at the Ann Arbor, Michigan drinking water treatment plant | place: USA: Ann Arbor | reverse complement strand
GCCGGCATGTGCCCGAATCCCGGGATGCTGTACCAGTCAGTGGGGCGCCTGGTAGTAGTTACTGATTTCCTTCTGCCAGCTTTGGTCCGCCATGTCCGGCCAATGGTTCTTGTCGAATCCCGGCGCACTCTTGAGGCGATCCTTGGCAACGTCGAGAACAAAGATCTTGTTCTCGGTATCGAGCTTCAACGCACTCCAGGGCACCGCGAACAATTTTTCGCCCATGCTGAGAAAAGCCGTGAACGACAGAACGGCGTAGCTCACCCTGCCGCTGCGCATATCCAGCATGATGTCCTTGATGTCGCCGATATCCTCGCCATCCGCGTTGTGGACGTCATTGCCCACGAGTGTTTTGGCGCTCATCAACTCCGGTCCGGGCCCCTTCCTGGTTGAGGGGCCGGGAACTTTCCCGGGCTGGGGTCCCGGCTTGGCGAGTGCAGAAGTGTCATGTTTCATGGGCGTCTCCAGTCTCTATTTTTGAACTGGAAGCTTGCACCACATGCCGGAGAACCTCTGTTCGATAGCCAACACAGGCAACCCTCGCGCTGCATTCCACGACCCGGATTGAATGCGCTGTCGGTAAATCAAAGCGGGTTTTCGGAACTTGAATCGGCACGGCATCGCCGGCCGGACATGCCAGGCCAACGGCTCCTGATCTCCGGCACGGCGTCAATCTTCCGCATTCGTACCGCACGCTGAAATCCTGCCGTAGTTGCGTTGCCGCATTTCCGAGAGCAGCCGGGCAGGTGGCCCCGATCCCTGCACGCCTGATTGCTTGCCACTATTCCATCGGCATCGACCGTGGAGCTTGCGTTCCGGACTTTTCCCAGCCTTGGGAAAAGGAACCGTAAACGGGTCATGACTTCCCCCGCGATTCCATGCGGCAACGCATCGTATAGCCCGATTGCAGGTCTTAGTGCTTGCTGTAAGATCGTTTTCGATGAGTGCCCTTCGGGCGCGTGAGCGCTGCGCCTCGCGAGAGTTCATCAGGTTCTATTCAAAAAACATAACGGGGAGAGGAATAATCATGAGAACGAGCTGGAAGTTTTCCATCTCAGGACTCGGAACGATCCTGGCAGTATTGGGATTCGTGGCCGCGGCTGGAGCAGCCGAGGTAACGACCGAGCGCCTGATCAACAGTGAAGCAGAGCCGCACAACTGGTTGAACCACCATGGCAACCTCGAGGCCCATCGGTTCTCCGGTCTCAAGCAGATCAACAAGTCGAACGTAAAGAACCTGAAGGTGGCCTTTACCTGGGCGATGGGGGGCACGGAGGGCGGCGGCAAGGATGTGGTCGTATTTCCGTTCGCCGGGCTGGAAGGCACGCCGGTCGCCGAAGATGGCTTTCTGTACATAACCACCGGCTGGGGTGTGGTCACCAAGCTCAATACAAGGGGCGGCGTGCCGCGCCAGGTCTGGAAGTATGACCCCGCACCCGATCGCGATTACGCCACCACCGTGGCCTGCTGCGGCATCAACAATCGCGGCGCCGTGCTGGCGGGCAACATGGTGATCTCCATCGTCATTGACGGCCGCGTCGTCGCCCTGAACAAGGACACCGGCGCCAAGGTCTGGGAAGTTCAAGTTGCAGATCCGGGACTGGGGGAGACGTTTACTGGCGCCCCGCTGATCGTCAAGGACATGGTCGTCACCGGCATGGCCGGCGCCGAGTTCGGCGTGCGCGGCTGGATCGAAGCCATGGACCTCAATACCGGCAAGCGCCGCTGGCGGACCCACACCATTCCGGGACCGGGAGAGCCGGGGCACGAAACCTGGAAGGACGACTACGGCGCCTGGAAGACCGGCGGCGGTTCGACCTGGGTGACCGGTTCCTATGACCCCGAGACCAATCTCATCGTCTGGGGTACCGCCAATCCGGGGCCGGACTGGGACAATGCCTATCGCCCGGGGGACAACCTCTGGACCGACAGCACGATCGCGCTCGACGCCGACACCGGCGCGATCCGCTGGGGGTTCCAGCACACGCCGAACGATCCGTACGACTACGATTCGGTCGCGGAAAACACCTTCGTCGATACCAAGGTCAAGGGCAAGGCGATGAAGCTGACGCTGCACGCCAACCGCAACGGGTTTGCCTACGCACTGGACCGCACAAACGGCAAGTTTGTCTGGGGCACGCAGTTCGTGGAAAAACTGAACTGGACCCCGGGCCTGGATGAGAACGGCAGGCCGGTAGCGTACGACCCCAACGTGGACGTTCAGACCTATGCCAAAGGCACGGCCGCCGCACGTGGCAACGCGACCAAGGGCCGTGGTGAAATCGATGGCGTTCTGGAGCCCGGCCACATGGGCGGCAAGAACTGGCCGCCGACCGCCTACAGTCCGCAAACCGGCTACTACTACATCCCGGTGATCGAGGGCTGCAACAAGGCCTTTGCCGAAGTCACGGTTCCGGGCGCCCACAAGCCGCGCGATCTGTTCCTCGGCGGCGCGCCGTACACCACGTATGACGATCCCAATTGCGGCCGCATCAAGGGCAGCGTGACGGCGATCGAGGTGTCCACCGGAAAAGTCGCGAAGAAGCACTGGACCAAGCATCCGCAACTTGGCGGCCTGATGGCCACGGCCGGCGGTCTGGTCTTTGCAGGCTATGCGGAAGGCGAGTTCGTCGCGCTCGACGCCAACACGCTCGAAGAGCTGTGGAAGTTCGAGACCGGTTCCGCGATCAACGCCCCGCCCATGTCGTTCATGTCGGGCGGCAAGCAATACATTGCCATCGAGGTCGGTCTGGGTGGTGCCTGGCCGCAGTGGTTCGTAAGCGCCACGCCCGAGTTGAAAGCGCAGGTCCCGAGCAACATGCTGTACGTGTTCGAGCTCCCGTAAGCGAGCGGGCAGCACGCGCAGGCCGGCGCAGCCGCTGGTTTGCGCGGCATTCAGGCACCGCAGGGCCGTTTCCGGCCCTGCGGTTTACGGCCGAGGTCTGATTTCGCCGCCGCGGCCAATCGACAATTCGCACCATCCATATCCAATAAATAAGTTGAATGGCTATCAGTATGATCAAGATCGAGACAAGAAAGATGCGGGCCGGCGTTACGGGTTTGCTCACGTGCGCGGTGCTCGCGCTGTGGCCTGTTCCGCAGGAGTCCCTGGTGTTCGCCGATGACGGGGATCGGCCGGTAATCAAGGTTCCGCGGGCAGGCGGAAGGGCTCTGTTCCAGAGCTGCGTGCTCTGCCACAAATACGACGGCAGGGGCGGTCCCAGCGAGGGCGGTTACGGTGCCGACCTGCGCAAGACTACGCTCACGCGCGAACAGCTGATTTTCATCATTACCTACGGTCGCCAGGATAAGGGCATGCCGCCGTTCAAGGATCTCCTCGAAGAGTCCAAGATCGAAACGCTCGCCGACTTTATCCTCACGGATCTCAGGCTGAAGGAATAGTTACCGTCACGGGCCGTCCGCGGTTCGGCCATACGACTGGCCGCGGAGACCCTGCAGTCGTCGGGGGCGCGCATGGGTGCCGCTGGTCACTTACCCGCCAGTTGGTTGCCTGCGAATCAGTTGCCTGCGAGCGCCCGGGCTTGTTCGAGTTGCTCCGGCGTCATCTTCTCCGCCAGGATCTTGATCCATCTGTCGAGGTAGTCGTCGCCGCTTGCGAGGTCCTCGCTCAACCAGACGTAGGCCTGCACAAGATCCTTGTGCGCGCCCCAGCCCAGTTGCATGTGGACCATCTTCAACAAACGTTCCCCGTTCTTGTCGTCCATGCCCACCAACTGGCGTGACATGCGCAGCGCCTCCGTGAAGTTACCGGACTCCCTGGCTTCTTCGTAAGCGGTTCGCCCAAGCCTGTAGATCGCCAAACGATCGCCCGTCCTGGCCTTGCATTCGAGCCAGCCATCGCCCGCAGGACATTCGACTTCGTCCGCAGCTGCCAGGCTGATCATGCCGCCCGGCGCGTTCGCAAACCCGAACGCAAATACGAACACGATCCCAACCCACGTTCGCTTCATGAAGTTTGTCCCCGGTGTCACTTCGCTTCTGATCCGCCCTTCGACGCGTACTGCCCGAGATTCGCGGTATCGAAGTAAAAGCCGACCGACTCGAACTTGCCGCTCGAGGCCAGCTCGAAGACTGCCACCATGTCCACCTTGTGCTGTGCCCCGGTGGATTTGTGGACGGCGTCCCACTCGAAAATCACGGCTGCGGAGCGGCCGCTGATGATCATTTTCTTCGTGTTCCAGTGGGCCCGGTAATTCTCGAACTCGCTGCGATAGTACTCGGTGAATTCCTGCTTCCCTTGCTGAGCCGACTGGGGCGCCTGGCGACGCACGTTGTCGGAAAAGTACTTCAGCCAGCCTCCCGGTTCGCCCGCTTCCATCGCATCGTTGTATTCGTTGGTGGCGTTGACGACGATGCGCTCCACCTGCATCTCCACCGCCCCGGCCGCCACAGCCGTACCTGTCTGGACTGCCGAAAGGTACAGCAGCGAGATGAAAATACCGACAAGCAATGCGGGGAATCGGACTGCGGGTCTTGTTCTGTTCATGAGGGAGGCTCGCTGCGCCGGGAATCAGTTTGGTTGCAGGGAAATCGCCCGGAACGGTATCACGCGCGCCTTGGCGACTCAAGAAGACTCACGATGTCACATTGACCCTGTGGCGATGCGCCTGAAACTTACTGTGGCGGCGCGATAACCACCTGTTCATAGGCGTGGCGCTGCGCGACCAGACCCGAGTGCGCGAAAACGTCGAGCGCGGTTTCGTATTCGCTGCGCTCTATCGGCAGGCCGCCGCCCCAGCAGCCGAGCTTCTGGTAATAGGCGACCGCCCTGACCAGCGCGTCGGGGTGAATGTCCGGGAAAAAAGACCGCACCGCCGCCGCCACTTCCGATGCCAGAGCGGTGTGGGTCCACGCCCGTGCCGCGCGGTAGGCGCGCAGGAAGGTCTTCGCCTCCGGCCGCGCCAGCCAGGCGGGTGTGGCCGCCAGGCTGCTGAACGCAACCGGGCCGATGACTTCGCCCACCGAGGCGACGATGTGGGCATGGCCGTCGGCTTCGAGTTGTTGCGGATAGGGCGCCTGTTCGTGAAAGTAATCGCCTTTGCCGGCGGCAAAGGCGGCCATCGCGGCTTCCGGTCCGCCGGCATCGATGCCGCTGATGCGGCCGAGGTCGATGCCCTGGAGATGCAGCGCATAACTCAACATCGCCTGCGGCTGGCCGCCGTGCGCGAACATGAAGCGCCCTGTCGCCAGCTTGTTCCAGCGGAACTCCGGATCGGGGCGGCGGGCCGCGATCAGGAAACCGTCCCTGCGGTTCAGGTTGGCGAAGATCACGAACGGTGGCGTTTCACCGCGATCGAGATAGGGCCATGCGCTCGACACCGCCGCCTGGGACACATGGATCTCCCCGGAGGCGAGCATGGCGCCGACGCTGCGATCGGCCGGCATCACGGTGTAGGTCGGGGCGAAGCCGGCGCGCGCAAAGAAGCCGGCGCCGATCCCGGCCAGCAGCGGACTGTAAAACGCCGAGTGGCGGTAAACCATCAGGTTGAGGGCGGCAGCCATGGGCAAAGCTTAGCAGGCCCGGCCGCCGGCCCCGGAATTTCGCGCCGGGCAAGGCGGGCGCGGCCATGGCGATCTGCTAAAGTTACCCTCTCGTGCGGGGCATTCGCCCGGCGCAGCACAGGAGTGGAGATTGTCGCAACCGCAACCCGCCCGCAGGGGCATATTCTCTCTGATCAGGACCCGCGAGGACGCGCTCAACGTGGTGACCGACGCGACCGTGCTGTTCCTCGCGGTCGCCGCGCTGCTGATCTGGACATCTTTTTCAAGCGGTTGGCAGAACATGGTCGATGCCGGCCTGTACGTGCTGCTTGCGCTGCTGATGTGGTGGTTCAAGAGCCCGGCCGCGGCGTTTGCGCTGTTGCTGATCGCGGTAATGCGCTTCTTTGTCACGGCGGCGCAACTGGCGGATGTCGGCTCGATCGGCTGGGTCTTCGTCGCGGTCACGGTGGCGGTGCTGTTCGGCGCCATCCGCTCGGTCGAGGCGACACTGAAACTGATCGGCCGGTTCGCCGAAGTGAAGGAGCACGACGGCTGAGGCGGGTGCGCACTGGCCGACACTGCAGTTCAACGGGAGAAAATCATGGCCGAGGAAGCAAGGAAGTCGATGGGTATCCTGTCGCGGATCGAGAAGCAGGAAGACGCGGTCAAAGTGGTGCATGCGGCTTCGCTCGCATTCTTCGTGGCCGCCGGGCTGTTGCTGATGATGTCGTACTTCTTCGGCCGTGCGTTTCTGTTCGATGCGGTGGCCTATCTCGTGCTCGGCTTCTTCCTGCGGCAGTTCAAGAGCCGGATCGTCGCGATCCTGCTGCTGCTTCTGGCGGTGATCACCACGGCGGTGGGTGTGGGCAGATTGATGGAGGCGGGAATCCACAGCGGCGTTTATGTCATCGTCGCGGTGGTGGTGCTGTGGGCGGCGATTCGTGCGGTCGAGGCGACCTTCAAGCTGCGCCGCCAGCCGCCCGGGACGCCGTGACGGTTGCACCGATGCGCTGCCTGTCCGCTGCCGCGATCGCTGTCCTGGCCTGCGCTGCTCCGGCGCAGGCCGAGGAGAACGCGGGCGGCGTTTACAAGTGCACTGACGAGCATGGCGCGGTGACCTATTCCACATCGCCGTGCAAGGGCGCCAAGCGCGAGTTTCTCAGCAAGGAAAAGCTGGAACGCAAGATTTCCACCATCGAATTTCCCAAGCCCGCCGTCGCGGTGGCGAAGCCGGAGCCGGAGCCATCGATTCCATCCGAGAATGCGCCCGTGGGCAGCGCCGCTGCCGCCACTGTCGCGCCACCGGCGACGCCGGCACCGGTCGCCAACCCGAAGATTCGCACCTTGCCGATCGAGCGCAAACTCAGGAAAGACTAGCCGATCCGGTCCTTACCCGCGGCGGGCAGCGTGTGCCTGCCTGCGGTCGTTAGAATGTCCGCCTCGAATCACCTGAAGAAAGTCGTATCGTGTTGCCGCATCTGAAAAGCCATGAAGCCGTGCGGGCGCAGTTCCGCTGGAGCGTGCCCGAATTTTTCAACATGGGCGTGGACCTCTGCGACAAATGGGCCGGCGATCCGGCGCGGCTGGCGCTGATCCATGAGCGCCGCGACGGTTCGGTCAGGCGCTACACCTTCACTGAACTGCGCGCGCTGTCGAATCAGGCCGCCAATCTGCTGGCCGCCCGCGGTATTGTGCGCGGCGACCGGGTCGGCATCCTGTTGCCGCAGGAGCCGGAAACCGGGATCGTCCATCTCGCCGCCTACAAGATGGGCGCGGTCGCGGTACCGCTGTTCACGCTGTTCGGCATTGATGCGCTGCGCTACCGGCTCGGCAACTCCGGCGCCAGAGCCGTGGTCACCGATGCCACCGGCGCCGCCAGGATCGCGGAGATCCGCGCCGAGCTGCCGGCACTGGAGACGGTGTTCTGCATCGACGGCGCGCCGGCCGGCACCGAGAATTTCCATGCGGCCTGCGCGCCGCGCTCGGAAAGTTTCGAGCCGCTGCGCACCCGCGCCGAAGATCCGGCGCTGATCATCTATACCTCGGGCACCACCGGCTCGCCGAAGGGCGCGCTGCTGCCGCACCGTTCCCTGCTCGGCCACCTGCCGGGCGTGGAAATGTCGCACGACCTGCTCGGACAGGAGGGCGACCTGCTATGGACGCCGGCGGACTGGGCCTGGATCGGCGGCCTGATGGACGTGCTGCTCGCCGGCTGGCACCTCGGCATCCCGGTGCTGGCGCACCGCTTCGAAAAATTCACCCCGGAGGCAGCGCTGGCGCTGATGCAGAAGCACCAGGTGCGAAATGTCTTCCTGCCGCCGACCGCGCTGAAAATGATGCGCGGCGTGCCGGACATCCGCACCCGCTGGAAACTCAACCTGCGCTCGCTCGCCAGCGGCGGCGAATCGCTCGGCGCGGAACTGCTGCAATGGGGGCGCGAGACCTTCGGCCTCGACATCAACGAGTTCTACGGCCAGACCGAATGCAACATGACCGTGTCTTCGTGCAGCGCGCTGTTCCCGCCGAAGCCGGGTGCGATCGGCAAGGCGGCGCCGGGCCACGAGGTGCGCATCATCGATGAAGCCGGGCAGGAACTGCCGCGCGGCGAGCAGGGCAATATCGCGGTGCGCGCGCCCGATCCGGTGATGTTCCTGGGCTACTGGAACAACGACGAGGCCACCCGCGAAAAGTACATCGGCGAATGGCTGGTGACCGGCGACACCGGCCGCATGGACCAGGACGACTACATCACCTTCGTCGGCCGCAACGACGACGTGATCACCAGCGCCGGCTACCGCATCGGCCCCGGCCCGATCGAGGATTGCCTGCTGGCGCACCCGGCGGTGCGGATGGCGGCGGTGGTCGGCCTGCCGGATCCGGATCGCACCGAGATCGTCGCCGCATTCGTGGTGCTGAGGGAAGGCCATGCGCCGTCTGAAACGCTTACCCGCGAACTGCAGGACCACGTGCGCAGGCGCCTCGCCGCGCACGAATACCCGCGGCTGGTGCGTTACGTGGAATCCCTGCCGCTCACCACGACGGGGAAAATTATTCGCCGCGAACTACGTAATCTTTCTGGCTGAAGAAATAAAATGCATTCACCGCAGAGGACGCGGAGGACGCAGAGGAAATAAAACATAAGAGGGCCGACAAGGGGCAAAGTTCTGCATCTGCGGTCAATGCTGGTCCGACGCTGACGTCCGTTTCTTCTCAACTATGTTATCCGCTCTTGTTTTTCCTCTGCGTCCTCCGCGTCCTCCGCGGTGAAATCTTTGGATCCGCAAATTAGCGGCGTGCGTTTACGAGATAAATTCCGGCGCCGACCAGCGCGACCGCGAGCAGGAACACCGGCGTGACCGGCTCGGACAGGACCACCACGCCGGCGATTACGCCGAACAGCGGCGTCAGGAAGCCGAACACCGACAACCTGCCGGCGAGGTAGCGGGTGAGCAGCCAGAACCAGGCGAGATAGCTGGCGAAGGCGACGATCGCGCCCTGGTAGATCAGCGCGCCGATCGCGACCGGCGTGATCGCCACCACGCCCGGCTCGCCCATCAGCCACGAAGCAATCGGCAGCGTCAGGGCGGCAACCGCGAGCTGGTAGAACAGCACCTTGGCGGCGGAGCTGCGCGAGAGCCCGGTGGCGCGAATCCACACCGTGGTCGCCGCCCAGAACACGCCGCCGATGATGCCGAAGGCATCACCCAGCAGCGAGGCCGGCGCGGTGAAGAAGCCTTCGCCGAAGGCGGCGACGATGCCGCCGAAGGCCACCACGATGCCCAGCCACTGCCGCGGCCGCAACTGCTCGCCCGGCACGAACCAGTGCAGGCCGAGCGCGGTGAGGCAGGGCGCGAGATAGACGAACACCATCATCCGCGAGGCGCCGGTGTGTTCCAGCCCGGCGTAGATGAACAGGAACTCCCCGGCGAACAGCAGGCCGGCGACGCTGCCGGCGAGCAGCGTGCCGTCGGCTCCGAACAGCCGCACGCCGCGCAGCCGCGCCCAGGCCAGCAGCAGCGCCACCGCCAGCACCGAGCGCAGCCCGCCCTGCATCACCATGGAAATGTCCGCCGCCGCCAGCTTGGTGGTGACGTGGGTGAAGCCCCAGAGGAAGCAGCAGAACACCATCGTCGAGAAGGCGAGGGTGTCTAGGGGTTTGCGATCCATGCGAAATCGGTGACTGGAGAGGGCGGTAACGGGTAACGGCGGGAAAAAGCGTCGAGATTAAAGGTAAAAAGGGGAAAGTAAAGGCGATCAGGCTGGTGTTCCCTTGATCATGCTTCTGCCAGTCACCCGTCACCCGTCACCCGTCACTGCTCCCCGGCTGCGGAAAAAATCGACGAAGGCGCGGACTTTCGCCGAGGTGTAGCGCACGTTCGGATAGACCGCATGCACGCCGGCGGTGGGCAGTTTCCAGCCGTTCAACAGCGGCACCAGCCGGCCGGATTTCGCGTCGGCGCCGATCATGTAGTCCGGCAGCACCGAGATGCCGGTGCCGGCGAGCAGAAAGCCCCGCAGCGATGCGGTGGCGTTGGTGCTGACTGCGGCCGAGACCCGCACTGTTTGCGTTCTGCCGTTCTTCGCGCTGAAAGTCCAGGTGAGCGGCGCGCGCAGGATGTTGAGCGCGATCCAGCCGTGAGCGGCAAGATCCTCGGGACGTTTCGGCATGCCGAATTTCTTCAGGTAGGCGGGAGAGGCGACCACGATCTGCTCGAAGCTGCCGAGCCGGGTGGCGCGTAAGCCTTGTTCGCGTACCCAGCCGGTGCGGATCGCCAGGTCGAAGCGCCCGGCCACCAGATCCACAATTTGATCGGTGGCGACAAGGTCCACCTGCACCGCCGGATACTTTTCCATGAATGCCGCGAGTGCCGGCACCACGACTTCGGCCCCGTAGTCCTCCGAGGCGGTGAGCCGCAGCAGCCCGGCCGGCAGGTGCGCGCCGCCGCCCACGCGCGCGATAGCCGCGTCCATTTCCTGCAGCGCCCGTGTGCAATCGGTGTAGAACGATGCACCTGCCTCGGTCGGCGTTACCCGGCGGGTGGTGCGGGCCAGCAGGGTCACACCCAGTTCGGCCTCTAGCCGACTGACGTGCTGGCTCACCATTGCCTTGGTCAGGCCAAGCTTGTCCGCGGCGGCGGTGAAGGAGCCGGCCTCCACTACGGCAGCGAAGGCGGCGAGCCGGTTGAGGTTGACCGATGAGCCGGAGGGCATTTCTATTGTTTACTGATGATTGACAGAGAATTATGAACTGGCCGGTTTATCCGATCAATCCGGCCGGGGATGATTGCATCCGCCGGTCGCCCGGATGGCGACTGGATCCATTCAACCCAAGGAGACGGACATGAAACAGATGATTGCAGGAACAGTGATGGCGGTGGCCGCTGCTGCCGCGCCGGCCGCACTTGCCGGGAACACCCCCGCTGAAGAAGCAAACAAGAAACTGGTGGTCGAGTTCTACGAGCGGGTGCTGAACCAGAAGGATGTAGCGGCGATCGACCGCTATGTCGGGCCGTACAAACAGCATAATCCGATGGCCGGCGATGGCCCGGAAGGATTGAAGGGCTACATCAACTACCTGAAGGAGCATGCCCCGCAGTCGCGCAGCGAAATCAAGCGCGTGTTCGCCGACGGCGATTTCGTGATCCTGCATGTGCACGCGGTGCGCCAACCGGGGGAGCGCGGCCAGGCGATCATGGACATCTTCAAGGTGAGCAACGGGAAACTGATCGAGCACTGGGACGTGATCCAGGACGTGCCCGAGAAAGCGGCAAACTCCAACGGGATGTTCTGAGCGATTCTCCGGCGGCCGCCCGCATGCTTTCGCGGGTGGGTTGCCTTGCGCAGCCCACCCTTGAGCTGGGGACGACAAGGAGGAATTGACGAACGTCCTGATCCCGTTAACATAGTTTCACTTCCGCGCCGCCTGTTTCTTTTGGGGCGGCAAATAACCCGACTTGGATAGGGCGGTGGATATGTCCAGTATTAAAGAAATGCCGAAAAATCAGGGGCAATGTGGATGTCCGGATCGGCGATTGCCAGGATGGACGGCATTTAGGCCGTCGAATTCGTTAGAGCGCACAACATGGTCGGTGCCTACTTAGCCGTCGCTGTCCTCGCAGTGCTTGCGGCGCTGGCCGTCTTGGCTGCCACAAAGGTGCCGGTCGTGGTCACCATCGCCGCCGCAACCGCGGCGTCCGGCTTGGCCATTCTCTATGGTCGCCTCCAGCTCGGATATTGGGACCCCTTCGCGTATATCGCCTTTGTGTTCTGCTGGTTCTTTGCATTTGTGGTGTCGTTCGCACTTCTCGGAGCCGCTGGGTTGCTAAAGCGGCCCTTCTTTCTTACTAGGGGAAGGCCCGAACGAAATGGACCTGAAGGTGCGCTCTAACAGCGCGTTGGTGACCGACGCCTGCGCTGCGGCGCTCCCTCAGCGCGCCTCCTTCAGCGCGGCGCAACGCGAACGTTGGGCCGCATAAACGCGCTCCACACACACTATGGCTCACTCCGATCAAGCGACGTGGATTGGTTTTGTTGGCGTTGCCCTTTTATTGGTCGCGTTCCTCCTCAATATGTTGAAGCTCCTGCGGTCAGACGGTCACATCTACATGAGCCTAAATCTCGTGGGCGCCGGCCTGGCGTGTTATTCGTCCTATCTCATTGGCTTCATGCCGTTCGTCGTCCTGGAGGGCGTGTGGGCCCTGGTTGCTTTGGCCGCAATCGCGCGCACGTTATTCTTGCGTGTGAAGTCCACCGCACTATAGGGGAACCTATGCGGCCTGACCCGTCAGGGGTCGGACCACCGCAACGCATTGATCCATCAAATTATGCGAATAACATAGAGCTGGTTGTGGACGCTTGGAAAGCCCTTTTCAGGGGGAAAAGGCTGCGCTAAGGATCCGCGACGATGCTGCGAGCCAATCGACAGTTCCTGCCCGGGCTGGTCTGGCACCTTACCCATTGTCGCCACCAGAGATCCAGGGTGGTCCGATCCGGAATCGAGAATGGAAAGGGAAGTGGAAAGTTCCCGTACTATGGCTGCCGGCATCATGGACAACAGGCGTATCCAACTTTGAAGGAGAAGATCAGGTGCACAGGAAAGTAGTGGCTACCATCGCTATGCTCCTCGCGTCGGGCGCGCTCGCCAGGGATCCAGTGCAAACGGACGGCGACAAGTACCGAGTCTTGCTGGAGAACGACTGCGTCAGGGTGCTGGACTACCAGGATCGGCCCGGCGAACGGACGCTGCAGCATAGGCACCCGCCCTTCGTTCTTTATGCACTGAGTTCGTTCAAACGTGCCATAACCCTACCGGACGGGAAAGTGCTGCGGCGGGAATTCAAGCAAGGCGATGTTCTGTGGTCACCGGAGCAAACGCACATAGGCGAAAACACCGGTGATTCACCTACGCATGTGGTAATCGTCGAGTTGAAGCAGTCTGACGCCACTAACTCCGCGTGCGCAAAGCCGTGACGCCCAACCGCCGAAGCGGACCGTCAAGTCTTTCTCTCCAAAGGATGCCGCGCTCCCGGTCCTCGCAATTGGTCGGCTTGCTTGGGTGGCTGCTGGCTGCATTCGCCGCAGGTGCGGTGGGGGCAGTAGCCTCCGTTGATGCGGCGTCGTTCTATGCGCAGTTAATCAAGCCGTCCTGGGCGCCGCCTGCCTGGGTGTTCGGTCCCGTGTGGTCGACGTTGTATGCCCTCATGGCGGTTGCCGCGTGGCTTGTGTGGCGGTCGCCCGGATCCAGGCGGGTGGCACTGGTTTTGTTTGGCGTGCAGCTTGCGGCCAATGCGCTGTGGTCGTGGTTGTTTTTTGCCTGGCAGCGTGGCGCGATGGCCGCGGTGGAGGTTCTGGTCCTGCTGGCGCTCATCGTGGCCACGGTAGTGGCCTTCTGGCGGTCCAGTCGCCTGGCTGCGCTGCTGTTGGTGCCGTACCTCTTGTGGGTAAGCTTTGCTGCGGTGCTTACGTGGACGGTATGGCGGAGCAACCCTGGCCTGCTGTGATCCGCGCTTTGGTCGCCACGCGCCGCTCAACGCGAACGTTCAACGGCCCCTTCCTGAACCATCTGGCCTGCCCGTATAGATTGCGATTCTCTTCTGTGGCAAAGCGCGCTCCCGGGTGCGCGATTCAAGGTCCATCTGGAGGGCGCAAGGCGTATTCGCCGCGTTGAGTTCACCTCGGAATTTGTTGAGCCTGACTGGTGCGAAATGGGACATGTCGGGTTTGTGCTGGAGGGAACCCTCGATGTCAGTTTCAGCGGTCGAATCGTTGATTATCCGCAGGGCTCCGGCATCTTCATTTCTGCGGGGGGCTGCCTCGGCACACAAAGCCAGGTCACTTACTCCGGGCGTCCGCCTGGTTCTTGGCGAAGATGCCTGAGTCGAGGCGCGCCGCCAGGGAGAATCCACTTGATCCTTCCCCCTCCACTTCTGAAATCAGTCTCAGGGTTGCGTCCTCCAGGCAGCACTTCGAGCAGATCCTCGACATCCAGAGGGGCTACCATGCGAGCGCGCTCCCGCCCGATGCGCAGAAGCGGGAGGGCTTCGTTGTTTGCGGAGCACTCTCTGCCGCTGCTGCGGCGCATGACCGCCGAACTCCTCACCCGGTGGCCTGCGCCCGCCATGCGAACCGGTCGTCCCTTTTCCGGTGGCGAATATTGGCTGCGGTGGACCGTGTTGGATTGCCTTCGTTGCATCTTCTGTGGGTGTGGCAAAAGGCTTTCGCGGTCGGATCAAGTACCATTCCAGAATGTTCGAAGCCTACTTCGACTCGCTTGCCTTGAGCGTGGGTGTCTTTGCGGTGGCGACTCTCGCGATCACGCTAGCGGGCATCCTCATGTCGACCACGGCCGACCGCCTGGCGGATCGGACCGGCTGGGGCGAGGCGGTCGTCGGAACGATATTTCTCGCGGGTGCGACTTCACTCCCCGATTTCTCCGCCACACTGACGGCGGCCAGCGACGGCTACGCGGAACTGGCGGTCAGCAACATGATGGGCAGCCTGGCGTTGAACCTCGTCTTCCTCGGCGTCGCCGATGTCGTTTACCGCAAGGCGAATCTCGAGCACGCGGCCGCATCTTTACCGAACATATCCGGCGCGACTCTTCTGGTCGTGCTGGTCGCCATCTCGCTACTGGCGATGCTCGGGCCCGACGTCTCGTTCTGGAATGTGCACCCGGTTACGTTCATCCTGCTCGCAGCCTATCTCTTCGGACTGAGTTTGCTGCGTAAGGCGCAGATCGCCCCCATGTGGACACCGCGGCGCACGGCCCAGACTATCGAGGACCGGCCGGACAGGAGCAAAGGAGGTCAGGCGAGCCTGGCGCTGCTCTGGATGCAGTTCGGAATGCTCGCTGCGGTGATGGCCGTATCCGGCTGGGCGCTGATGAATGCCGCGGAAGCAATCGCCCAGCACACCGGCTTGCCGCATACGGTCATGGGTACGCTGTTTACCGCCTTGTCCACATCCATGCCGGAACTGGTCACGACCATCGCCGCCGTTCGCCGGGGGGCGCTCACGCTCGCGGTGGGCGGCATCATCGGTACCAACTGCTTCAACATGATGGCCGTCGGGGCCGCCGACATTGCCTACCGCGAGGGTTCGATCTATCACGCCGTGACATCGCAGCAGATATTCTGGGGATTGCTGTCGATACTCATGACTGCGATCCTGATTCTGGGTTTGGTGCGGCGGGAGAAATTCGGGATCGGCAGGATTGGCTTCGAGAGTTTTTCTATTCTGGTGCTGTACGCGTTTGCCGTCGCGCTTCTGTTCCTGGGATGATGGCCCCGCCGGCCGACGCCGTTCTCTGGCAGTACACTTGCCTGAAGCGGGCGCGGACCGGCATCAGAACTGCATCAGCACACGCGCAACCAGTCCGGCCGCATAGAGGCCGAAGCCGAAGACGGTGTGCGTGACGAGGCTCTGGATGCGCGCGGCGGCAGGGTCGGGTGTGCGGCGGGCGGCGATTCCGGCGCCCATGCCGGGCTGCATGATCAGGAAGGGTGCCGCCACGCTGCCGATTCCGACGATCAGTGCGGGGCCGGGCGTCGGCTGGCGTGCCCACTCGGCGCCCCAGACGGCGAGCAGCACGGCGGCGAAGCCGATGCCGATCAGGTAGTGGGCGGTCCATCCGAGCAGGCGCTCGCCGGACACCTGCGGCGAGGCCGCAATGCGTTCGTGACGGAAGCGCCCGTGCGCCATGTGCGCGAGCCAGCGACCCACCAGGCCGTAGTCCGGCAGGGGGATGCCGAGCAGGCGCCTGCGCGCGATCATCCAGAGGTCCATCGCCGCGGTCGCGCCCGCGCCGGTCAGAAGCAGGTATACGAGAGTGTCCATGTTCGTCTCCATGTGCTTGCGTTGGTGATTCGGAAGCCGCACAGTGCCACTTCAAGTCGACTTGAAGTCAAGGGGTTCGGGACATGGACATTGCCGAAGTCGCGCAGCGGTCGGGCGTTCCCGCCTCGACGCTGCGGTTTTACGAAGAAAAGGGCCTGATCGTCTCTGTCGGCAGGCGGGGCCTGCGCCGTGTGTTCGACCGGGACGTTCTGGAACGACTGGCGCTGATCTCGCTGGGAAGCGCCGCCGGCTTTTCTCTCGACGAAATCGCGAGCATGTTCGCCCCTGACGGCCGGCCGCGGATCGACCGGAAACGGCTCGCGGACAAGGCAGCGCAACTGGACGGGACGATCCGCAGGTTGACAGCCATGCGCGACGGGCTGCGCCATGCGGCCGCATGTCCCGCACCGAGCCACATGGAATGTCCCACCTTCCGCCGCCTGCTGGGGGCCGCCGCGTCCGGCGCCGTCAGTGCGCGCGGGAAACGCACGCCGAGGAAGAAGCGGCAGCCGGACCCGCCGGCGGACAAGACACGTTCCGCGGGCACTGGGCGCCGATCAGCGTCGCGATAGACAGGGCGGGACGCGTTCTCGCACGGGTTTGCGCGCGCCCGCGATTGCGTGATAGGCCACGCCCGAGGGCCCGGGTAGAATCCGTACGCATCAATCCAGGAACCACTACATGCGCATCCGCGAAGCCCTCAAATCAGACGCAGACGACATAGCCCGTCTGCATGCCGCAAGCTGGCGCACCGCCTATCGCGGCGCGCTGAGCGACGCCTACCTCGACGGCCCGATCGAAGCCGAACGTGCGAAGTTGTGGCGAGGCCGTATCGAACAACCCGCCGGCAACCAGTTCGTCGTGGTGGCGGAGTCTGCCGGGCACATGGTCGGCTTTGCCTGTGCCTATGGCGGAGAGGATCAGAGGTGGGGCACCTTCCTCGACAATCTGCACGTCACGCCGGACCTGAAACGCCGGGGCATCGGCGCGCAGCTCATGGATGCAGTCGCGGCGTGGACGGGAAAGTTTTATCCGGGGCAGGGGATTTACCTGTGGGTGCTGGAATCAAACCTGGCCGCCCAGCGCTTCTACGCCCGGCTCGGCGGCGAGAACGCCGGCACCGACCTGTGGACGCCGCCCGACGGCAGCGCGCTGCCAAAGATCCGTTACGCCTGGCGCAGCGCGGAGGCTCTGGCGGCCGGTGTGGCAGGCCTGCCTTCCACACCGCAGCCGGGCCGGATCACGGCGATGTCGTGATCGACCTGCGAGAGTCGTTGCCGACCTCGGGCAAGAAGCCGAGACGTACATGGAGGACATTGCATGCCGATCGATCCGATAGGTGCCGATGAGCACGTGACCTTCGAGACTGCGGCCGGGCACGCCTCGACTCGGGTTCCGGTGTTCGCCCCCGGAGACCGCGCCGCAGAGGTGCGCCGGCTGATGATCGGGCAGCAGTACGAATGTGCCAGCCACGTGGTGGTGTGCGTGGACCGCATGTTCCGGGGCGTGGTGCGGGTGGAGGACCTGATTGCCGCGGATGGCGATCTGCCCCTGGAAGACCTGATGGACTGCGACGCGCCGGTGGTGGCGCCGGGCGCGGACCAGGAGGTGGCGACCTGGCGCGCGGTGCGGCACGCGGAGTCCGCGCTGAGCGTGGTGGACCGCGAGGGCCGTTTCGTCGGCATCATTCCGCCGCACCGGATGCTGGCGATCCTGCTTTCGGAACACGAGGAAGACCTGTCGCGCCTGGGTGGCTTCACCCGCAGCGCGATGATGGCCCGCATCACCAGCGAGGAGCCGGTGCGCCGCCGCTTTCGCCACCGGGTGCCCTGGCTGCTGGTCGGGCTCGTCGGCGCGTTGCTGGCCGCGGACTTCGTCGGCTGGTTCGAGACACAGTTGCGCGACACCATCATGCTGGCCTTCTTCATTCCGGGCATCGTCTATCTTGCCGACGCGGTCGGCACCCAGACCGAAACCGTGGTGGTGCGCGGGCTGTCGATCGGCGTAGCCATGCGCAGGATGATGAGCCGGGAACTGTGGACCGGGCTGGCGATCGGCCTGGCGCTGGCGGCGGTGGCCGGGCCGCTGGTGTGGTGGCGCTGGGGTGAAGCAGACATCGCACTCATCGTCGGGCTGTCGATCTTCGCCGCCTGCTCGACCGCGACGCTGGCGGCGATGGCGCTGCCCTGGCTGCTCGACAGCTTGGGCCTTGATCCGGCTTTCGGCAGCGGGCCGCTCGCCACCGTGATCCAGGACCTGCTGTCGATCCTGATTTACTTCGGCATCGCTTACGCCATCAATTGACCGGGTGCGGGTTTGACCGGACTGGGCGCGCTGAAGGCGCCGGTCGCCCGCCGGGTCAGGGCAGCGCGCACGATCCGGAATCCGTAGGGGCGGCATCGCCGCCGCCGAGGTAAAGGCCCCCAGGACAGGGCAACAAAAAGGGCGCCCCGTGATGGGACGCCCTTGCGATACCAATTCTCGGGAAGGACTTACTTGCCGATCTGCCAGAGTACTTCTTCGGGATCGCTCAACTTGCCGGTGACCGCGTCGATTTCGACTTCGATCAGTTTGCCATCGCGCCGCCTGATGTCGAACTCATAGGTAACCTTGCCGCCGTTCTCGATCTCGTATTCGATCTTTACAATCGTACCCGGATACTTGTCCAGCGCCGTCTTCATCGCGGCATCCACCCTGACCTTGGCCCGGGACGTGAACTCCGGATCATCCGCCGCGACTTCGCGCTCGGTCTCCAGCAGCATTCCGGTCTTGGCATCGCATTCGATTTCCCAGTGCTTGCCGTCCTTGCCCTTGATGTCGACTTCATACTGGTGCTTGCCGTCCTCGATCTCGAATCGAACTCCAATCGCCTCGCCCGGATGCGCCGCGAGGCCTTCGCCGACGCAGGTTCCCAGCGGGTTGCCGTGCATGTCGGCATGGGCAACCGTTGCCGAGAATGCCGCGATTGCTGCCATGCCTATCAGTTTATTGACCATCGTGATCTCCATGAATTGCACTATCACGGAAGGTTTCCGTGATCGGATGCCCAAGATGTGACCGTCGAACGCTGCGAAAGTGCCATTGCGAAAGTGCCAGCGTGCCTGCTTGGCGCAGCACCCGGGCAGGTCTGTGCAATTCAGCTTCAATCGGGGATTCCGCGCGTCCTTGCGACAATTGTCATGGGAAGAAGGACGCGGCGCCAAGGCAGGAAAGCGCGTTGCGCACAAGGAATTTTTCCCAAGCGCCGGCAAAAGTCAGCTGCTGCCCCTTTGCCTGCGGCAGTTCAGCGTTGCCGCTTGCAGCAGACGTCAGGGCAATGCCCGCACCACCCGGAATCCGAGGTCGGCATCGCGGGCGCCGATGTACTTGAAGTAGTCCGGGCTGCGCAGGTAGCGTTTCTCGTTCTCCAGCCAGGAGCCGCCGCGGAAGGCGCGCTGGGAGCAATCGCCGGCGGTGTGTGCCGTGCCGTCTATCGGTGCGCCACGCCATTGCAGCCCGGTCGGCAGGCAGTCCTCGACCCATTCCGCGACATTGCCGGTGGTGTCGTGGATGCCGAAGGCATTCGGCTTGAACGAGCCCACCGGCGCCGATTCGGCGAACTTGTCGTCGCAGGGCAGGCTTTCGTTTTCGGTTTCTACCTGCTGCTTGCCGCGCTGGTCGTAAACGTTGGCGGTGGCGCACACCTTGTCGAGCGCGAGCCCGAAGAACCGGTAGCGGCTTTCGTTGCCGGCCCGATGGGCGTATTCCCATTCGGCGTCGGTGGGCAGCCGGTAACGCTTGCCGGTTTTGGCGGACAGCCATTTCGCGTATTGCCCCGCCTGTTCCCAGGTCACGTAGGCGACCGGCCGCCGGCCGCGCCCGCGGCCCTTGTCGTCTATCGCGGGACAGCCCTTGTCGGCCACGCAGGCATCCCATTCCTCGTAAGTCACTTCGAACTTGCCGATGGCGAAGGGCCGGGCGAAGGTCACGTTGCGAAACGGACCTTCTTCGTACAGCCGTCCGGAATCGCCGGGTGGATAGCCTCTCGCGAAGGTTCCCGCCGCCAGCGCGATTACCACCGGGCATTTTGGACAGTCGCGGATCTCGGTGCCGGGTTTGGGAAAAGCTGACGCCGGTGTGGCGGCCGGTTCGCGCTTGCGCTCGGCCTCCAGTCCGGCGAGCCGGATGCGGCTGTCGGTCGCAAAGGCATGCTTCGGGTCGAGCTTGAGCGCCGCCTTGAATGCGGCATGCGCCTTGTCCCGGTGCGCCAGCGCCAGCCAGGCTTCGCCCAGGAAATGCTGCGCCGGGGCATTGCCTGGCGTGGCCTTCAGCACCTTCTCGAAGGCGATCACGGCGTCCTGCGCCTTGCCGGCGTCGAGCAGGGCGACGCCCTCACGCAGTTCGGCCGAAAGGTCGCTGCGCACCGGGTCCGCGGCGGGCGGGGGCGGCGCCACGGCGGTTTCGTCGGCTTCCGTGGCGACGTCTGCCGTACCGTCCCAGGGTTCGCCCGGCCCCATTTCCGGCGGCTCGAATGGTGCTGCGTCCGCTGCCTGTGCAATCGCCGTTGCCGGGGCAAGCAGCATCCCGGCACACAGGATTGCTGCGTACACCCATCCCGCCCGCTGCGTTGCCGTGCCCTGAAAATCCAACCAGAGTCTCATCGTTTGCTACCCGTGTCCCTGAAGCCGAAACCGGATAGTAGCGAACAATTGCCCGCAGGCGCCGCAGCCCCCATCCCGGGGGGGAATCGGTTCACCAGTATTTGTGCATCTCACCCTTGGCGTGCTGGCGTTCGTGCGCCATGGTCATCGGGTCGGTCCACCAGCATGAGTAGATCGTTGCAGTCTTGATGTTGGTCGGCAGTTGCCGGATCTCGGTGCAAGCGAGGGGAATGGAGCCGATCGCCTTCATGTACCAGGGCACGGAGGGAAAACACTTGGCGAGCATGTTCATGCATGAAAGCCGGACCTCGTTCACTTCGTGAATGACCGGATCGCGCACCTGATCGGCAGTCAGTCCGGTTTCTGCGGCAATGCGTATGACATCCTTTTCCGAAAGTACGGCTTTGAGGTCATGTGTCATCGGCAGCATGGCGCTGCATCCGCAGAGCGCGCAGGCCAGCGCCACGGCGGCGAAATTCCGGCATCGGAACTTGCGTCCGCTGATGGCACGCGGTCCACGAAGTGGACTTGGGCGGAATGAGTTGAACACCTGGCATGAAACCCGGGGTGGTGGATCTGGCGGTTCTCGTGGTAAGTAGAGTCATGCCGATCGCCTGTTGCGCTCTGTACGGTTACGCACTTACCGTCCCCGCAGGGCTGGTCTGAACGGAGCAGGGCGGCCGCGACTGAACTGCACATCGCATGGCGTAGCGCGCCAGGGCGGTACCGACGCCGGCGCAGAACGCGCCGACTTGACGCCATGCCGGGAGGCAGGAAAGATGGCGTCCGCGTCACGGAGCGGCGCCAATGCCGGGCTTCGTGGCGCGTGTCGGTTGCTGCGCAAGCGAGCCGATCAACCGGCGCGATCGCGCCAGCAAGGAGGCAGGGTGAGCTATCTCGCGGGTGTCGGCATCCCGCTGCTGCTGCAGCTTGGGTTCACTTTCATCATGATGCAGGCCGGCAGCGGCGGCGGTTCGTTCGTCGGCCTCGGCGCGATGCTGTTCGCCGTGGTCGGGATTCCGCTCACCGCGATTGCCAACGCCATCGTGGTGCACTCGCGCTTCCAGCCGGGAAGAGGCGGCTATCTGGCGCGGACGTTTGCCTTCGCGCTGGTGCTGCCGGCCTTCCAGCTCGGGCTGCTGGTGCTGGTGTCGGTGTTCAGGCTGTAGGTTCCGCGGCCCGGCGCCTCCGGAGGTACACTCCGTTCAGGCTGGATGGCCTGCTCCGGGAGTGAAGACATGGATGGGAACGAAGCAAAACGCAGACAGCGCCGGGACCTTCTGGGCGCATCGCTGGCGCTGCCGGTGCTGATCGCGGCGGGCGTTCCGCTTAGCGCCCGGGCGGCGCCGACGCCGGCTTGCGGCGACGACGGCAAGCCGACGCCGCGGCAGATGGAAGGGCCGTTCTACACGCCGAGCACGCCCAGACGGACTTCGCTGGTCGAGCCGGGCCTGCGTGGTACCCGGCTGCAGTTGACGGGGCGGGTGCTGTCCACCGATTGCATGCCCTTGCCCGGTGCGCTGCTGGATTTCTGGCACTGCGACGCCAGCGGAGCCTACGACAATGCCGGCTTTATCCTGCGCGGCCACCAGTACGCCGATGCCGACGGGCGCTTTGCCCTGGAGACCATCGTGCCCGGAAATTATCCGGGGCGGGTGCGGCACATTCACGTCAAGGTGCAGGCGCGCAACGGTCCGTTGCTTACCACCCAGCTTTACTTTCCGGACGAGCCGGGCAACGGCCGGGATTTCCTGTTCCGGCCGGACCTGCTGATGAAGCTCGCCGATGCTGCCAACGGCAAGGCCGGCAGTTTTGATTTCGTGCTGCGCTCGGCCTGAGCGGCGCGCGGGCAGCAGGCATTTCCGCGGAGATTCTGACCCATGATCGTGGTGCACCATCTGAACAACTCGCGTTCGCAGCGCGTACTCTGGTTGCTGGAAGAACTCGGTCTGGAGTACGAGATCAAGCGCTATCAGCGCGACCCCGAAACCATGCTGGCGCCCGCCTCACTGCGGGAGGTACATCCGCTGGGCAAGTCGCCGGTGATCACGGATGGAGCGCTGACGCTGGCCGAATCCGGCGCGATCATCGAATACCTGGTCGGCCGGCATGGTGACGGCAGGCTGCAGCCGGCCGCCGATTCACCAGATCGGGTGCGCTATACCTACTGGCTGCACTTCGCCGAAGGTTCGGCGATGCCGATGCTGTTGATGAAGCTGATATTCGGCCGGATCGCCAAGGCGAAGATGCCGTTCTTCGCCCGGCCGATCGCGAAGGCGATCGCCGACAACGTGACCAGGAGCTTCATCATGCCGAGGATAGCGACCCAGCTCGATTACATGGAAGCCGAGCTCGGCAAAAGCGCCTGGTTCGCTGGCGATGAATTCAGCGCCGCGGACATCCAGATGAGCTTCCCGCTGGAAGCCGCCGCCGCCCGCGGCGGCCTGGATGCGGGACGACCGAAGTTGATGGCCTTTTTGGAAAAGATCCATGCGCGACCGGCTTACCAGCGGGCGCTGGAGCGGGGTGGGGAGTTTCAGTTGGCGAGCTGAGTAAAGGTAATTACCACGAAGGCACGAAGACACGAAGAAAAGCAAACACACAGCACCGGTTCCTTGTGTTCGGTGGTCCGCAACGTTCCGATCTGTTACTGCTTCCCCGACAGTTTCAGAATCCAGCATTTCTTCGTGTCTTCGTGCCTTCGTGGTTCAGAGTTGCTCTATTCGCTCCTAGTAATCAGGCGCCGAGTTCACGCGACGTCAGGGAGTATTTGAAGTTTTCCGGATCGAGGCTGTCGAGCCGGCGGCCGCCGGTTTCCGCCTGCGGGTACATCAGGAACGCGACCTGCGGTCCCTCGGCGTTCGGCAGTTCCAGGTCGTGGGCGCAGTTGTAGGGCATCCAGTTCATTTCCCAGGCGCCGAACAGTTTTGCCCGCACCTCCCGCACCATCGGGTGGTCCAGCGTAAGCCCGGGTTTCTCTTCCAGCACGACCTTGCGCACGTCGGCCGGATCCACCGGCACCCAGCCATGGCGTTCCAGCCACACTTCCGCGCGGCAATGTTGTGCCTTCGAGATGTCGCCGCTCTTGCCCAGGCTGCGGAAGCCGAACTGCGAATCCGCCACCCGGACGCCGTAAACGTCCCGCGCCGGAATCCGCGCCGCGCGGCACAGCCCGACGAACAGCGCGTTCAGGTCGGCGCACTTGCCGCCGAGATTGCCCGATTCGAGCATGAAGCGGATGTCGCCGAGCCCGCAGCCGCGGACCTTGGGGTCGCGGAAGGTGTGGTCGACGATCCAGTCGTAGATTGCCCGTGCGCGATCGACATCCGAATCCGCATCCCTGACGATCATTCTTGCGGTCTTGCGGACGATGCCCCCGGTGGGGATCAGTTCGGTCGATGCCAGATAGAGGCCGCGGCTGCGTCGGTCCAGGGATTCGACCTCGGCGGTCGTGGAGAAATCGGTGGCGCGGTCGCGGGCGGAAAAGCGGCTCACGACCTTCAGCGTCGGCGCCGCTTCGCCCGCGGGCCATTCGGCATGGAGGAACTCGGCACCGTACTTCTCATCGCGCACGATACGCACACTGGCCGCATTGCCGGACCACAGGTTGCCCTGGTTGCGTACCCAGGTGGATTCATCCACCGACGGCAGCGGCAACCATGCCCGGGTGGCGCCTTCGGCCCGGGCCACCTCGATCCGCGAAGTGACCTCGAATGTCCGCCATGCACCGGGCGCGGGATTGAAGTGTTCCTGCGCGATTCCGGATCGCGGCAGCAGGCCTGCTGCCGCGGGTAACAGGATGCCGGCTTTAAGAAAGTCTCGTCGTTTCAAATCGTATCCTGAAATAAAAAGGCCGGACACCAAAGTGTCCGGCCGAAGTTTACACAATACCTGGCGCAGCCGCGTTCGCACCTGCTGATCTGCGGGTCAGATTTCCCCGGCTCAGATATCCCAGGGATTGGCGCGCTCGACGGCGATGCCGTATTTTTCGATCGCCATGCGCACCATCTTCGCATCGACCTTGCCTTCGTCCGCCAGCGCCTTGAGCGCGGCGACCGTGACGTGGTTGCGATCCACTTCGAAGAAATCCCGGAGCGCGGTGCGGGTGTCGCTGCGGCCGTAGCCATCGGTGCCGAGCGCGACGTAACGGCGCGGCACCCAGTTGCGGATCATGTCCGGCACAGCGCGCATGTAGTCGCTGGCGGCGATCACCGGCCCGGCGGTCTGGTCCAGGCAGTGCTCCACCCAGGATTGTTTCTGCTTCGCGTCCGGGTGCAGTCGGTTCCAGCGTTCCACGCCCATGCCGTCGCGGCGCAGTTCGGTAAAGCTGGTGACGCTCCAGACGTCTGCTGAGACTTTCCAGTCCTGTTCCAGCATTTCGGCCGCAGCCAATACTTCCCGGAGGATAGTGCCGGCACCCAGCAACTGGACCTGGGGCATGTTTTTCCCTCGCCCCTCGTTCCTTGTGCCTCGCCCCTCCCGCACGCGATACATCCCGCGCAGGATGCCGTCTTCCGCGCCCTTCGGCATTGCCGGGTGGGCGTAGTTTTCGTTCATCACGGTGACGTAGTAGAAGATGTCTTCCTGGTTCTCGACCATGCGGCGCATGCCGTCGCGGATGATCACCGTCACTTCATAGCCGAAAGCCGGGTCGTAGGCCACGCAGTTCGGCACCGTGGAGAACAGCACATGGCTGGAACCGTCCTCGTGCTGCAGGCCTTCGCCGGAGAGCGTGGTGCGGCCGGCGGTGGCGCCGAGCAGGAAGCCGCGAGCCCGCGAATCGCCGGCGGACCAGATCAGATCGCCGATGCGCTGGAAGCCGAAGCAGGAATAGAAAATGTAGAACGGGATCATCGGTACGCCGTGAGCGCTGTACGACGTGGCCGCGGCGATCCAGGAGGAAATCGCGCCGGCCTCGGTGATGCCTTCCTCGAGGATCTGTCCGTCGCGGGCTTCCTTGTAATAGAGCAGCTCGTCCTTGTCTTCCGGCTCGTAGAGCTGGCCGTGCGGCGAGTAGATCGCTACCTGGCGGAACAGGGACTGCATGCCGAAAGTGCGGGCTTCGTCGGCAACGATCGGCACGATGTGCTTGCCGATGGTCTTGTCGCGCAGCAACTGCGACAGCATGTTGACGAACACCATGGTGGTGGACTGCTCGCGCTCGCCGCTGCCTTCCAGCAATCGGGCGAAGCTGTCCAGCGCCGGTACCGGCAGGGCTGCGGATTTCGGCACGCGCGCCGGCACATAACCGCCGAGCGCCTTGCGGCGCGCGTGCAGGTACTTCATTTCCGGGCTGTCGGCGGCCGGCTTGAAGAAGCGCAGGCTGCGCACATCGTCGTCTGAAAGCGGCAGTGCGAAGCGGTCGCGGAAGGCGAGCAGCACGTCGTCTTCCAGTTTCTTCGCCTGGTGCGCGGTCATCTTGCCCTGCGCCGCGGTGCCCATGCCGTAACCCTTTTTGGTCTGCGCCAGGATCACGGTCGGGCGGCCCCTGTGGTTCACCGCCGCGTGGTAGGCGGCATGGACCTTGATCGGGTCGTGGCCGCCGCGGCGCAGGCGGTCGATGTCCTCGTCGGACATGTGCGCCACCAGTTGCTGCAGTTCCGGATACTTGCTGAAGAAGGCTTCGCGGTTGAAGTGCCCGTCGGTGGCGGCATACTTCTGGAACTCGCCGTCCACGGTTTCGTGCAGGCGCTTGAGGATGACGTTGTCGCGGTCGCGTGCGAACAGCGGATCCCAGTCGGAGCCCCACATCACCTTGATCACGTTCCAGCCGGCGCCGGCGAACAGGCCTTCGAGTTCCTGCACGATCGAGCCATTGCCGCGCACCGGGCCGTCGAGCCGCTGCAGGTTGCAGTTCACCACGAAGATGATGTTGTCGAGGCCTTCGCGCGCCGCCATCGACAGGCCGGCAATGGATTCCGGTTCGTCCATCTCGCCGTCGCCGACAAAGCACCAGACCTTGCGGCCCTTGGTCTCGATGATGCCGCGGTCCTCGAGGTAGCGCATGAAGCGCGCCTGGTAAATCGAGGTGATCGAACCCAGGCCCATGGAGCCGGTGGGGAACTGCCAGAAATCCGGCATCAGCCACGGATGGCAGTAGGACGACAGGCCCTTGCCGCCGGTCTCTTGCCGGTAATTACTCAGCTGTTCTTCGTTGAGCCGGCCTTCCATGTAGGCGCGAGCGTAGACGCCGGGCGCCGAGTGCGGCTGGAAGTAGATCGCATCGCCATCCTGGCCAGCGCGGAAGAAATGGTTGTAGCCGACTTCGAACAGGTCTGCGGACGAGGCATAGGTGGCAATGTGGCCGCCGAGATCGGGATTGGCGCGGTTGGCGCGCACCACCATGGCGAGCGCGTTCCAGCGCACCAGCGCCGAGATTCGCGATTCGATCTCGGGATTGCCCGGGAACTGTGGCTGGTCGGCGAGGGAGACGGTGTTGGCATAAGGCGTATTGAGCACCGGCGGCATCGGCACCCGCATCATCCGGGCGTGGTCGAGCAGTTTGCGCAGCACGAAGGTGGCGCGCTCCGGTCCTTCGTTCTCGACCACGGCGTCGAAGGCGTCCAGCCATTCCTTGGTCTCCACCGGATCGAGATCCTGGGTGATCACGCGCCAGAGGCCGGAAACGCTGATGTCGGAAAGGTCGGTCATGGCAGTCCTCGTTATGGGTCGGCGGCACTGCTGAAGGGCGGGCAGTGGCCTGTATATATATGAGCGGGCGATGCTACCGCGATTCTCGAAGCACGTGGTTTCGTTTATCCCGGTTCCTGCGTATAGTTAAGGCATATTTGTTGTTTAAAGTGACCTCTGGCGAAATAAAATGTCGTCAATGAAGCTGGACGCGACAGACTGGCAGATCCTGGGCTTGCTGCAGGGCGATGCCCGGATCTCGAACGTCGATCTGGCCCGCGCCGTCGGCCTGTCGCCTTCGCCCTGCCTGAACCGGGTGCGGGCACTGGAGGAGGGCGGTTATATCAGCCGCTATGTGACGCTGCTCGATGCGCTGCAGGTGGGCCTCAAGGTCAGCGTCTTCATCCAGGTTACGCTGGAGCGCCAGATCGAGCCGGCGCTGGAGACTTTCGAGAAGGCGATCCGCGAACGTCCGGAAGTGATGGAATGTTATCTGATGACCGGCGACGCGGATTACCTGCTGCGGGTGGTTGTTGCCGACATCCAGGTGCTGGAGGAATTCATCCTCAAGTTCCTGTCCCGGTTGCCAGGCGTAGGCAACATCCGCTCCAGCTTCGCGTTGAAGCAGGTGAAGTACCAGACCGCACTGCCGTTGCCGCTGCCGCAGCCCGAAGGGGCGAGGGGCGAGGGGCGAGGGACGAGAAAGAAGATGTGAGGGGTCAGGAGGAAAACCCTGATTGGTAAACGCGCTGAAGGGTAAGAATCATGCATATGTATCGGCGCTCACACTAGTCTTTGCTCGTCCCTCGTCCCTCGTCCCTCGTCACCGCCCCATGATTCGCCCCACCACCGACGCCGACTTCGATGCGATCCTCGCGATCGTCAACGACGCCGCGCAGGCTTACCGCGGCGTGATTCCGGACGACTGCTGGCACCAGCCCTACATGAGCGCGGCGGCGCTGCGCCGGGAGATCGATGCCGGTGTGCGCTTTCACGGTTGGGACGAAAACGGTGTGTTGCTGGGCGTGATGGGCATCCAGGATGTCCGCGACGTCACTCTCATCCGCCACGCCTATGTACGTACGTCGGATCGGAATCGCGGCATCGGCGCCGCACTGCTCGCGCATCTGCGTGAACTTGCCGACAAGCCGTTGCTGATCGGCACCTGGCAGGCCGCGAGCTGGGCGATCCGGTTCTACGAAAAGCACGGCTTTCGCCTTGTCGGCGAGGACGAGAAGAACCGGCTGCTGAATAAGTACTGGAACATCCCGGCCCGCCAGGTCGAGACCTCGGTGGTGCTGGCACAAGTGCAGCGGCAATGAAAAGGGCCCGGCGCCGGCGCCGGGCCCCGTTTCTGGCAGGTCAGGCTAGGCGGTTGCGGAAGCCGGGCCAGCCTTGCCGGATTTAAAGACCCGTTCCAGGTGGGCCGGGTCCATCGGTTTGGTCAGCAGGCTGACTACGATCATCACCAGCGAGGCCACGGTGACGCAGACGCCTGCGGCGCCGAAGGGGTTCTTCCACTCGACGATCACCAGCAGCGTGGTGTAAAGCGCCACGCCGATCACGAAGGACGCGATCGCACCTTCGCGGGTGGCGCGCTTCCACAGCAGGCCGACCACCAGCGGACCGGCCGCGCCGGACACGATTCCTCCGACGCCGATCCACAACAGCACCGCAAGGAATTTCGGCGGACTCCAGGCCAGGAAGACCGCGGCAACACCTACCCCGACCGTGGCAATGCGGGAAATCCACAGTGCAATGTATTCGATCTGTTCAGGGCTCTTGTGGGCGTGGATCCTCGGCGCCAGCGTGCGCTTGTAGAGGTCGTTGCTAAAGATGGTCGAGAGCGCGATGAACAGCCCGTCGGCAGTGGACATGATCGCCGAGAGGATGCCCACGGCCAGCAGTCCGGCCAACATCGGCGGGAACAGGTGCGTCATCAGCGCCGGAATGGCGGCATCCGGACGGATGTCCGGGCCAAGGAGCGCGCGCGCGTGCAGGCCCCCAAGTACGGTGAAGCCGAGGATGGAACCCATCGGAATAACCAGGATCAGGAACAGGCGCAGCTGCTTCGAGTCCTTGAGTGAAAACGCCAGCTTGCCGATATGCGGATTCATCGCGAAGGGAATATGGGCGATGAACATCAGCGCGACCAGCAGCAGGCTGCCGAAGATCGGGTCCCCCGGCGCGAAGTAGTGATCCCATCCCAAGGTGGGGTTCTGGGCCACCAGGGCGTCGTTTACCACCGACGGGCCGGTGCCTGCCATACCGTAGGAAACGAAGAACAGCCCGGCGATTGCCAGGGCGATCAGCACCATCATCGCGCCCTGGATGCCGTCGGTCATGATGTCGGCATGGGTGCCACCAATGGCGATGTAGAAGGCCACCACGCCTACGGTGAGCAGCACCGCGTTCTGGTACTTGAGCCCGAGGATGTATTCGAAAATGGTGGCGGCGGCGACGAACTGCGCGGTGATGTAATAGATCAGCAGCAGCGACAGCAGTGCGAACGCGATCCGCAGGAAGTTGCTGTCGTAGCGTTGGCCCATCAGCTCCGGCAGCGAACCGGAGCGGAAGCGGTCGCCGACCCGCCGCATTACCTTGATCGTGAGGATCAGGCCCAGATAGATGCCTACCGGATAGATCGCCGGATACCAGATCGCCGCGAAACCCTTGGAATAGGCCAGGCCCGGCAGGCCCATGAAAGTCGAGCCGCTGGCAATGGTTGCGACCATCGCGAACGCCAGCCTGACCGGGCCGTAGGAATTTCGCGCCACCGCGAAATCCTCGCCGGTCTTGGTCTTGCGCGCGCCATAGACTCCGATGCCCATGAACAGCACCAGGAAGGCGCCCATCCAGATCCAGCCCCAGATTCCTACACCGGCAGTTTCAGCCATGATTGTTCTCCTTTGCGATTCGGTGGATTATTCCCAGTCTTCGCGGGTCATCACCCAGGTGATAGCGATGACCCAGTACGCAAGGATGATCAGGCCGACAAGCATCAGCAGGTTCATGGTTTTCTCCTCCGTTGATTTTCGGATGCTGCATTGGGGTGTTTTTCTTGTTCTGGCGCGAAGGGTGCACCATCGATCCGGCATATGCAACCTTGCCATGGCCAGAGCGGGTACGCCAAAACGCTGCGGTATTCTAGGAGCGGGCTGGTTTTCGCGGGCTTGTCACCTTGTCAATGGGGTCTTCGCACTTCGCGAATGCAGGCCGATTCCGGGAAGCCGCTATCATGGGCGGCCGGTCGTATTCGCCACGTGGCGAAGCCGGCCGCCGGCGAAAGCGTGCGAACAAATACAAGAGAACCCCGGGGGATGCACTGATGAAAGTAGCGGTACTGGGTTGCGGCGCCATGGGCAGCGTCTATGCGGCCCTGCTCGGCGCGGCCGGCCATGAAGTCTGGGCGATCGATTCCTGGCGCGAACATGTCGAGGCGATGCGAACCAACGGGCTGCGGCTGGAAGGTGCCTCGGGCGATCGCACGGTGCGGTTGCATGCCACCACCGATCCGGCGGAAGCCGGGCCCTGCGAGCTGGTGATCCTTGCCACCAAGGCGATGCAAGTCGAGCCTGCGGCGAGATCCGCCGCGCCGCTGATCGGCGCCGACACCGTGGTGTTGTCGATCCAGAACGGACTGGGCGGACCGGACACTGCGGCCCGGGTACTTGGGCGCGAGCGGGTGATGGTCGGCGTGGTCGGCGGCTTCGGTGCGTCGATGAAGGGGCCGGGTCATGCGCACCACAATGGTTGGGAGCTGGTGCGGCTGGGCGAATTTGCCGGCCCGGTCACGCCGCGGCTCCAGCAAGTGGCGCAAGTCTGGGAGTCCGGCGGCTTCCGGGTAAAGTGCTTCGACGACATCGACCAGCTGATTTGGGAGAAGCTGATCTGCAACGTCTGTTTTTCCGGCACCTGCACGCTGACCGGGCTGACCATCGGCCAGGTGATGGACGATGCCGATGCCTGGACCTGTGCCTCCGGCTGCGCGGTCGAGGCTTACAACGTGGCGAAGGCGAAGAACATCCGGGTGGAGATCGACGATCCAGTCGCCTACGTCCGCAACTTCGGCTCCAAGATCCCGAATGCGCGGCCCTCGATGCTGCTCGACCACATGGCCGGCCGGATGTCGGAGATCGACGCGATCAACGGCGCGATTCCGGTGGCTGGCGCCGCAGTCGGGGTCGAGGCGCCGTTCAATACCGTGGTCAGCGCGTTGGTGCGGACCCGGGAAAGAAAAATGGGCGTGCGCACCTGAGACGCACGAGCCGGATGACAACAAGGAGGAGAGATATATGAAAGGCGTCGTATTTCCGGGGGCCCGCAAGCTGGAGATTCTGGATTTTCCCGATCCGACCCCGGGACCGGGCGAAGTGGTGCTGGAAATCAAGGCGTCCGGCATGTGCGGCAGCGATCTGAAGTTCTATCGCGCCGTCGGCGGCGCCAGTTCGCTCGGACTCGGCAAGGTCAGCGGACCGCTGATCGGCGGGCACGAGCCCTGCGGTGTGGTGGTGGCAGTCGGCCCCGGAGTGGCGGAGAACCAGGCGAAGGTCGGCATGCGGGTGATGCAACACCACTACCGCGGCTGCGGCGTGTGCGAGCACTGCAATACCGGCTGGATGCAGCTCTGCGTCGAGGGGGTGAAGGAAGTGTATGGCATCACCAGCCACGGCGCGCATGCGCGCTACATGAAATGCCCGGCGCGCACCCTGGTGCCGTTGCCGGAGGAACTGTCGTTCGAGGCCGGCGCGGCGATTTCCTGCGGCACCGGCACTGCCTGGGGCGCGCTGCACCGGCTCGACCTGCTGGGCGACCAGACCATCGCGATCTTCGGTCAGGGTCCGGTGGGTTTGTCGGCGACCCTGCTGGCTTCGCAGATGGGCGCGCGGGTGATCGCGCTCGACACCGGCGAGGAGCGCCTGGCGCGGGCGAAGGAATTCGGCGCCGACGTGCTGATCAATCCGGCAACGACCGAGAACGTGGTGCAGGCGATCCGCGACCTGACGCACGGACGCGGCGCGCATGCCTCGCTCGACGCCTCGTCGTCGCCAAAAGCGCGGGCCGACGCAGTCAGGTGCGTGCGCACGTGGGGCAAGGCCTGCTTCGTCGGCGAAGGCGACACCGTGACCCTGGACGTGAGCAACGACATGCTGCGGCGGCAGGTGACGATCATCGGCTCGTGGACCTTCTCCACCGTCGGCCAGGCCGACTGTGCGCGCTACGTCGCCGACCGCGAGATCGACCTCGACCGCCTGTTTACCCACCGCTGGAAACTGGAACAGGCCGAGGAGGCCTACAAGCTGTTCGACGCCCAGACCTCGGGCAAGGGCGTCATCCTGCCTTCATAGCATTAGGCGGGACGATCCCGGGGCACGGGCTGAGGCGCTTTCTTCGGCGCCAGCCCGCTGCACATTCTGGGTGAATTCGGCGGGGGAGTTCGGCTTTTTCAGTTCTTAACGTGTTCGAAACTGCCGGACTTCCCGGCATGCGCGAACCGGGGTATCGTGTTTTCCGGACCGGCCGGCAATCGATTGCGTTCCATGACGCAAAAACGGGACGCATGTGGATGCCGACCATATGAAACAGGGAACCGCACCGGAGAGTAGCGGGCCCGCAGCGTTCAGTATCCATTTGAGGAGCAGAGCATGGCCGACACCAGAGTTATTTCCCGGAAACGTCGCACACTTGTAATGGCTGCCGGGGCGCTGACCGCGGCCGGCGGAATCGGATTCCCTTTCGTTTCGCGCGCGCAGGCCAAGCCGATCCGGATCGGCGTGCCGACCATCCTGTCCGGGCGAGTCGCCCAGCTCGGCATTTCCTCGCGCAATGCGATCCAGATGGAGGTCGACAAGTTCAATGCCGCCGGCGGCCTCGGCGGCCGCAGGATCGAGATCATCACCCGCGATTCGAAGGGCAAGCCGGACGAGGCGGCGAGCAACACCCGCCACCTGATCAACAGCGAGGGCTGCGAAATCATCATCAGTGCCGAAGCCTCATCCGGCGCATTCGCGGTGCAGGAGGTGATCCGCGAACTCAAGGTGCTTTGCATCCACACCAATTCGGAGACCTCGTCGCTGTCGGCCGATCCCAAGATCCGCGTTCCGACCGCTTTCCGCACTGCCCGCCAGGGTATCCACGATGCCATTGTCAGCGCTGCCTATGCCGGCAACATTGCCAGGGCCAAAGGCTTGAAGACCTGGATGAGTTGTTCGCCGGACTATGCCTACGGACGCGACAATACCGCGCTGTTCCTCGAATACCTGAAGCGATTCCATCCGGGAGTCGAGGTGATCGGCGAGACCTGGCCGAAGCTGTTCCAGGCGGACTACACCGAAAACATCACCAAAATTCTTCAGACCAAACCGCAGGCGCTGTATTCCGCGCTCTGGGCCGGCGACCTGGTTTCGTTCGTGGATCAGGCAAGCATCTATAACCTGTTCGCGCAGGCCAGCCTGTTCGCGATCAATATGGCCGACTACACCACGCTGACGGCGGTGAAGAACCTGCCGACGGGCATACATTCTTCCACCCGGTACCTCAAGACTTATCCGGCCAACCCTGAGAATGCGGCCTGGGCCGACACCTATAAGAGCCAATTCAAGGATTACCCGACCAATTGGTCCTGGGAGAATGCGCTCGCCGTCAGTTTCCTGACGGCCGCGATGAAGAAGACCAACTCAACCGACGGCGCCAAGCTCGCCGACTCCATGCGCGGCATGAAAGTCAAATCTCCATTCGGCGCCGACGGGACGGTGACCATGCGTGCCGAGGATCAGACCACAATCGGGTACGCGCTCGGATGGGGCACGACCATTCCGAAGGAACCTTACGTCCCATCGGTGATTCCCGGCGACTGGAAGGCGATCATCGAGCACGAGGCGGAGTGGAAAAAGAAAATGGGTTACGTGTAAACCTGGCGTACTGAGGCACCGATTCACCGATGGTCGTTGGCGGCGCCAGTTCGCCGCGCCATTTACTAACCGGTTATCTCCAGAGGTAAACCTTGGACTTCCAGGCGCTACTGAACTGCTTTTCGTCGGCGTCCTGCGTCGTCACGCAAGCCACCGGCGGCCTGATCAGCGGCATGCTTCTGTTCCTGGTCGCGGCCGGCCTGTCGCTGATCTTCGGCACGCTGAAGGTAGTGAACTTCATGCACGGCTCCCTCTACATGCTGGGGGCCTACTTCGCCTACACCATCTTTGTGGCCTCCGGCAGCTATGCGCTGGCGGTGGTCGGCGCCGCCCTCGGAGTCGGGCTGTTCGGCCTGATCTTCGAACGCCTGTTCATGAGCCGGGTATACAACACCGACGTATTGATGCAGCTTCTGGTCTGTTACGGCTTCATCCTGATCCTCGATGATGCGGTGAAGATCATCTGGGGCGCGGAGTTCCTGTCGATGGGCATGCCGGAGGCGTTCCGGCGGCCGCCGATCATCCTCGCGGGCGGCGTGCTGCCGGTGTTCTACCTGTTCCTGATCGGCATTACCCTGCTGGTCGCGGTGGTGCTGGGCTATGTCATTGCCAGAACGCGGATCGGCAAGATCGTGCGTGCTGCTGCGGCGAACCCCTCCATGACTTCGGCGCTCGGCATCAACACCGCGCTGGTCTTCGGCGGCGTGTTCGCACTCGGCGGATTCCTCGCCGGACTGTCCGGCGCGCTCGCAGCACCGGTGCGCTCCATGGTTGCCGGCATGGGATTCTCGATCCTGATCGAGTCCTTCATCGTCACGGTGATCGGAGGCATGGGATCGATCACGGGTGCGCTGGTCGGGGCGCTGCTGATCGGGCTGGTGCGCAGTTTCGGCGCCATCGGTTTTCCGCTGTTTACCGAAGGCATCATGTTCCTGTTCATGACGCTGGTCCTGGTCTTGAAGCCGAGCGGCCTGTTCGGCAAGGAGCAGCGCTGATGAAGCGCAGCGCGTTCGGCCGCGATCTGGCGATCGCCGCTGCGACCTTTCTGATCCTGGTGGCGTTGCCCCTGCTGTTCCCCGGGAAGGCGTTCTCGGATTTCGTCATTCGGCTCTCGGCCTTCGCCATTTACGCGACGTCACTCAATCTCCTGGTGGGCTACACCGGCCTGGTCTCATTCGGGCATGGATTGTTCTTCGGCCTGGGCGCCTACAGCTTTGCGCTTTTGATGCAGAAGCTGGGAACCTCGGTGCCGGCGGCCTTCGCGCTTACGGTATTGATGAGCGCCGCGGTGGCAATGCTGGTCGGCGCAATCTGCATTCGCCTGAAGGAGATCTATTTTTCCTTCCTGACGCTGGCTTTCCAGATGCTCCTGCACAGCATCATCATCGCCTGGACGCCGCTCACCGGCGGCGACCAGGGATTGACCGGTGGTCTTCCCCGGCCACCTTTTCTGGGTATCAGGCTGGACGATCCGCACCACCTTTACCTTTTCTGCTGCGCGGTGATGGTGGTGTCGATGTTCCTGATGTGGCACCTGGTGCAATCGCCGTTTGGCTACACCATGCGCATGGTCCGCGACAATGCGCAGCGCGCCGCCTTTCTCGGCATCACGGTCTGGCGGGTGCGCCTGCTGGCATTCGTCGTCGCCGGCAGCTTCGGCGGAATCGGCGGTGCGCTCATGAGCCTGTTCGTGTCGAGCGCCTATCCGGATTTCGCTTACTGGACCATCTCCGGCGAGGCGGTGTTCATGATCCTGCTGGGTGGCATCGGCGTATTCTTCGGTCCGCTGGTGGGCGCAATCACGCTGCTGCTGCTCAACGACCTGGTCACCAGCGTGACCGAACACTACGGCCTGGTGCTGGGAATCATCATCCTCATGTTCGCGCTCGGGCTGCGCAAGGGCCTGCTTGGATTCATCGTTTCGGCATGGTCCAAGCGCGGCACAGGCGCCGAACCGGCCGAGGCGACGGCCGGCAAGGACTGAGATGCTGACCATCGAGAACTTGAGGAAATCCTTCGGCGGCGTCACTGCCATGAACGGCGTCAGCCTGCATTTCGACCAGGGCTCGCTGACCGCGGTTATCGGTCCGAATGGCGCGGGCAAGACCACGTTCTTCAACCTGATCACCGGTGCGTTGAGGGCAGATCAGGGCCGCATACTTCTGGGCGGCAAGGATATCGCCGGACTGTCGTCGCCGGAGATCGTGCGTCAGGGCATCGGCCGCGCCTTCCAGGTGGCGAGCATTTTTCCGTCGCTCACCGTACGCGAAACCATCCTCGGCGCAGTGAACGCGCATCGCCACTGGCACACAAAGCTTGCCCGCCGCTTTCCGCTGGCCGAGGCCCATAACCAGGCAGCTGAAGTGATGGAACTGGTAGGCCTGAATTCCAGGGCGCAGACTCTGTCCGGCAACCTTTCCCACGGCGACCAGAAGCTGCTCGACATTGCGCTCGCGCTGGCATTAGAGCCGCGGGTGCTGCTGCTAGACGAGCCGACTGCCGGAATGGGGCCGGAGGAGCGCTGGCAGATGATCGAGACTGTCTACCAGTTGTGGCAGCGCAAGAAGATGACGTTGATATTCATCGAGCACGACATGGATATCGTCTTCAAATACGCGCAGACGATCCGGGTGTTGAGCTACGGCAGCGTGCTGGCCGAGGGCCGGCCCGAGGACGTGCGCCAGCATCCGAAGGTGATCGAGGCCTACCTGGGCGCGCACTTCGAGGCAGGGCGGGCATGAGCGCCCCGGTTATTTTCGAAGCCGACGGCATCGATGTTTTCTACGGCAGCAGCCAGATCCTGTTCGGCGTCAGCGTTGCAGTCACCGCGGGGCAAACCATGGCGCTGCTGGGTCGCAACGGTGCCGGCAAATCGACCACGCTCAAGGCGCTGGCCGGCATCGCTCCGCCCGCGCGGGGGCGGGTGCGCGTGCTCGGAAACGAGATGCAGGGCAGGAAGCCGTACCAGATCGCCCGCGCCGGCATTGGCTTCGTGCCCGAGGACAGGCAGGTCTTCCCGGAGCACACGGTCGAAGATAACCTGGAGATCGCCGCCAAAAAAGGTCCGGGCGGAGAGGACTACTGGAACCTCGCGCGCGTCTACGACATGTTCCCGCTGCTGCGGCCCTTGAAGAACCGCATGGCGGGGCATCTGTCCGGCGGCGAGCAGCAGATGCTGACGATTGCCCGCACCCTGATGGGCAATCCCACCGGCCTGCTGCTGGACGAACCCAGCGAGGGCCTGGCGCCGGTCATCGTGGAGCGCATCGGCGAACTGCTGCGAAAGCTGCGCGACATGGGGGTGACGGTGTTACTGGCGGAGCAGAACATGCATTTTTGCCTGGGCATTGCCAGCCACGCGGTCATCATCGACAAGGGCCAGATCGTCTACCGGGATACCATCGAGGCACTCAGGAAGGACGAGGCGGTGAAGAGCCGCTATCTGGCATTGTGACCGCGGTTCCGATGCGGGATTGGCGGTGGCGTTTTCGCGTCCGGGCGTGTGGTATTTTAGGTTTTGCTCCGGCAAGGATCCCGCATGCTGCCCGACATCATTTCGATTGCCCTATTCGCCCGCGTGGCGGAAACCCACAGCATCACCAAGGCCGCGGAGGCCAGCCATATCGCCGTGGCGGCGGCCAGCCGGCGGCTGAGCCTGCTCGAGCATCAGTTCGGCGTGCAACTGCTGGTGCGTACCGCCCGGGGCGCGGAACTCACGCCTGCCGGACAGGCGGTGCTCTACCACGCCAGGCAGATCCTCAGCCAGGTGAACCAGATGCATGCGGAAGTGGCCGAGTACGCCAAGGGCGGCAAGGGCCATGTGCGGATCCAGGCCAGCGCGTCGGCGATTTCGCAGTACCTTCCGGAGGACCTCGCGTCATTCTCCGCGGCGATACCCGAGGCGGTGATCGCGATGGAGGAGCGCGTCAGCGGCGAGATCGTGCAGGCGCTGCGCGAAGGCGCGACCGACATTGGCGTGGTGATGGAGGGCGTCAACATGGATGGCCTCGACCGCTTCGATTACAACGTCGATCAACTGGTTGCCCTGGTGCCGAAGAAGCATCCGGTGCGGGGCAAGCGGGTGTCGTTTTCCACGCTGCTGGATTTCGATTTCGTCGGCCTGGACAACGCCACTGCGATCTCGCGGTTGCTGGCGGATCAGGCTGCGGTATTGCACAAGCCCCTGCGGGTGCGGATGCAGACCGGCAGCTTTGCCACGCTCTGCAAGATGGTCGAATCGGGGCTGGGCATTGGCGTGATCCCCGAAGGCATCGCGCGTTCCTTCGTTGCCGGGATGCAGCTGCGGTTGATCCGGCTGAACGAAGCCTGGGTGACCCGGCGAATGTACATCTGCGTGCGCAGCCACCAGGCGCTGACGCCGATCGCCGGGAAGCTGGTGAATCATCTGATCGGACGGGAGCGCCTGTCCCGGCGTTGAGCTGGTTGAGGCCTTCGCCTTACGCGATACCGGGCTTGACCGATTGGCGATTCCCGGACGGGCGCAGTTGATCCATGCTTCCAAAAGGAGGAAGGCGACGGAACGCTCCGGCAGGACCCGGTTCCGGTACCTTGTCGAGGCGCGCATTTCTCCCGCCGGCCGCGGTTTCCCGCGGGCCGGAATCTCCCGCTTGATGGTGCTGTGCCGGGTGCCCCGTATACTGGGGCACCCGTTTTTGTATGAGGAAGCGATGCATGCGTCCGCTTGAAGGCGTGACCGTGGTGGCCCTGGAACATGTGATTGCGGGTCCGTTCTGTACCCGCCAGCTCGCCGACCTCGGCGCCCGGGTGATCAAGATCGAGCGCCCCGGCGTCGGCGATCCGGCCCGGGCCTATGACCACCGGGTCAAGGGCCTGGCTTCGCATTTCGTCTGGACCAACCGGTCCAAGGAAAGCATCACTCTCGATCTCAAGCAGCAGGTGGCGATCGAAGTGGTCCACAAGCTGCTGGAACAAGCCGACGTGCTGGTGCAGAACCTGGCGCCAGGCGCCGCCGCGCGCATGGGTTTTTCCCACGACCAGTTGAAGGACCGCTATCCGCGCCTGATCGTCTGCGACATTTCCGGCTACGGCGCCGATGGGCCCTACCGCGACAAGAAGGCTTACGACCTGCTGATCCAGAGCGAATCCGGCTTGCTGTCGGTGACCGGCACGCCGGAGACGCCGTCGAAGGCCGGCTGCTCGATCGTCGACATCGCCTCCGGCATGTATGCCTACACCAACATCCTGGCCGCGCTGATCCAGCGCGGCCGCACCGGCAAAGGCTGCCGCATCGACATTTCGATGCTGGAAAGCATGGCGGAGTGGATGAGCTTCCCACTCTACTATGCCTACGACGGTGCCGAGCCGCCGGTACGCGCCGGCGCCTCGCACGCGACGATTTATCCCTACGGGCCTTTCCCTTCCGGCGACGGCAAGGTGGTGATGCTGGGCCTGCAGAACGAACGCGAATGGGCGGTGTTCTGCGACAAGGTGCTGGAGCAGCCGGCGCTCAAGACCGATCCGCGGTTCGACTCGGGCCCGAGACGCTCCACCGCCCGCAAGGAATTGTTCGACGTCATCGCGCAGGTATTTTCTACACTGACTGCGGCACAGATTGTCGCGCGCCTGGACGCGGCCCAGATCGGCAATGCGCGGATGAACGACATGCGGGAAGTCTGGGAGCATGCGCAGTTGCGCGCGCGTGAACGCTGGCGCGACGTGGCCTCGCCCGCAGGTCCGATCAGGGCGATGCTGCCGCCCGGCGTGCCACAGGACTTCAACCCGCGCATGGACCCGATTCCCGACATCGGCCAGCACACCGACGCAATCCTT
>LNFM01002646.1_pt1 | contig 39835 bp, 32 predicted proteins | sample 596031 | NCBI WGS metagenome assembly LNFM01 (sample SAMN04254537, study PRJNA301005) | activated carbon metagenome | isolation source: dual media filters at the Ann Arbor, Michigan drinking water treatment plant | place: USA: Ann Arbor | reverse complement strand
GCCAAGGTGATCAAGGCCGGCAAGCTGACCATCGTCGCCTCCGGCCCGCAGGCCGCGTTCGACATGGCGCTGCCCTACCTCGACGTGGTCGGTGCCGGCGTGTCCTATGTCGGCGAAGGCGAACTCGCCCGCATCGCGAAGATCTGCCACAACGTGATGCTCGGCGTGGTGATCCAGAACCTGTGCGAGATCACCGTGCTGGCCGAGAAGGCCGGCATGAAGCGCCACCAGTTCCTCGACTTCCTGAACAAGAGCGTGATGGGCTCGACGTTCACCAAGTACAAGACCCCGGCGCTGACCAACCTCGACTTCCACGTCACCTTCACGCCGGAGCTGCTGCGCAAGGACCTCGACCTCGGGCTCTACGCGGCCAAGTCGCTCGAGGTGCCGATGCCGACCACCACGATCACCCGCGACCTGGTGCAGACGCTGATCGGCCACGGCTACGACGAGGACTTCTCGCAGCTGCTGCTGCTGCAGGCGAAGGCGTCGGGCGTGGAGCTGAAGCCGGAGAATGTCGAGGTCGGCGACGGGTTGTCCTGACGTTGCATCCGGGCCGGACGGCGCTGGCTGGCCGGTCCGGTCGAGCCTGATCGGGTACTATCCAGGGGTGCTGCGGCCCGGATCTTGCTTTCAGATTCCGGTGCAGCGGTCGGCTTTTTCGGGAACAGCCGCCTGCCGTGGCCTGCAGGCGCAAATGATGTCAGCGGCAATGCGCGGCCCCTGACTGAGATTGGCCGACAGAATTTCGCCCTTTTATGGCCCCTTCGTTAGGCCGAAAGGACTAACGGATGGGAATGCGCAGGCAAAAATTCACACATTCGGGCTTAAGTTTCGTTTAACTTAACTCAGCGCCAAACGTATTTTCTGAACCGCTTTTCACAGGAGAACCATCCAATGATCAAGAGCACTCTGAAGGCTGCAGTCGTAGCCGCGGCACTGGGCTTCGGCGCAGCTGCTGCAAATGCGGCGATCGTCCCGTCGGTTGGCGGCACGCCGCTGGCCAACAACGGTCTCGTCTCCAGCTTCAGCTGCCTCGGCGGCTGCACGACGTTCAACTTCAACGACGGTCTTCTCCCGGGCATCTACAGCACCTCGAACGGCGCCGTGGTCACCGGTTCCATTCCAAACCAGTGGGCGCAGCCCACGGGTCCGGCTCTGACCCCCCTCTTCAACAACACGGCGTACCTGGTGACGCCTGCTCAGGGCAGCAGCGGTAGCGTGACCATCACCCTGCCCACCCTGAACAACTACTTCGGCTTCTACGCGGGCTCGATCGACACCTTCAACTCGATCACCTTCTTCAACGGTAGCACGCAGGTGCTGCAGTTCGTTGGTTCACAACTGCTGGCGTTGCCCGACCCTGACCTGTTCAATGGCAACCGGACCCAGGCTGCGTACTTCAACTTCCTGCTGAGCGGCACCGATCAGTTCAACCGCATCGTCCTCGCGTCTACGGGCGTTGCATTCGAGACCGACAACCACACCTTCGGCACGGTCGTGATCCCGGTTCCGGGCGCTGCAGTGCTGATGCTGTCGGGCCTGCTGGGCATGGTGGTTGCATCGCGCCGCCAGAAGTCGGTTCGCCAGGCTGCCTGATACCGGGCACCAGGACCACGGTGCAGCTGCCCGCAGGGGCGGCAGGGTTGCACCGGCAGGACAATGGCGGGGACGACGAAAGTCGTCCCCGCTTTTTTTTCTGTCGTGATGAGGGGTCAGGTCTTGACTCTTGCGCGCCAATCTTCAACCTGAATGGCGAGATGGGTCGGAGGCGCCAGCGGGTCTGCCTGGGGCTGTATGCCGCCGCAGTACCCGACGTTGGCCGCGTGCTCGTACAATGCGCGCCTGGCGAAGCCGGACCGACGGAAGGAGCAAGGGCATGAACCTGCAATCGACTGAGGGTGCGCACACGCACCATGGGCAACGGCTGGGCAATCCGGTCCGCGGTCCTCTCGCACCGATTGTCCGGACTGCTGGCCGGGGGAACGCGCTGGCCAGGGTGGCCGCTGCGGTGCTCGCGACATTGGCGGCGCTGTCGTCCGCGCCCGCGCTGGCGCAGCCGTCCTTCCCGTCCAAGCCGATCCGCATGATCGTGCCGTTCCCCGCGGGTGGCGGCTACGATTTCCTGGGCCGCCTCTATGCCGCAAGGATGAGCGAGACCTGGGGCCAGCCGGTGCTGGTCGAAAACCGTGCGGGTGCCAACGGCAACATCGGTTCCGAGTTCGTGGCGAAGGCGCCGCCCGATGGCTATACGCTGCTGATGGGCGGGATCGGGCCGCAGGCGCTGTCCGTCGGCCTCTATCCGGCATTGCCCTACGATCCCCTGAAGGCCTTCGAACCGATCTCGCTGGTCGCGGGACAACCGAACCTGCTGATCGTGCATCCGTCGATGCCGGTGAAGTCGCTCAAGGAATTCATCGCGTTCGCCAGGGCCCGTCCCGGCCAGGTTTCGTATGCGTCCAACGGCAGCGGCAGCGGACAGCATGTCGCCGCCGAACAGCTGAAGCTGATGACCGGCATCGACATCGTCCACGTACCGTTCAAGGGTGCGGCACCGGCGCTCACCGCCGTCCTCTCGGGCGAGATCCCGGTCGCGTTCAACGTGATCCTGTCGCCGCTGCCGTACGTCAAGAGCGGGCGCCTGCGCGCGCTGGCAATTGCGAGTTCGCGCCGCGCCAGCCTCGCGCCGGACGTGCCGACGATGGCTGAACTCGGCTATCCGATCGACATCGATACCTGGTATGCGCTATATGCGCCAGCCGGCACCCCGAAGGACGTGGTTGCCCGGCTCTCGGCAGAAGCGGTCCGCATCGCTGGTCTGGCCGACGTGCGCGAGCGGGCGGGCAGCCAGGGCATCGAGATGATCGGCGCCGGTCCGGACAAACTGCTCGCCCACAACCGAGCCGAGATCGCGCGCTGGACCAAGGTGATCCGGCAGGCAAAGATCAGCATCGACTGACCGGTGGGCGGGAGTCCGGTCTGTTGACAGCGGCGGCCTGGGATGCCAGCGTCTGCGGCCAGCCGGACACCGCGACCCGATTACCGCTTCAGCCGCGCCATCTCCCCCAGCACCGCGCACACCGAGCCGGTGTCCTGCTCCGCGCGGCCCTGCGCCATCGCCGCGTCGTACAGGATCGCCGACGTATTCAGCAGCGGTGTCGGACAGGCCACGGCCTTCGCCATCTCGCCGATGATGTGCATGTCCTTCTGCCAGACCGCGACCTTCATCGTCGCCGGGTACTCGTCCTTCACCATCATCGGGCCGCGTACTTCGAACATGCGCGAGCCACCGGCACCGTTGCCGGCGACCTTCAGGATGGATGCCGGGTCCAGCCCCATCTTCATGCCGAACACGAACGCCTCGGCAGCAGCCACGTTGTGGATCGCCACCAGCATGTTCGCAACCGCCTTCATCTTCATGCCGTTGCCGAACGGACCGACATGGTCCTGCTGGCGCGAGAAGCCGGCGAACACCGGGCGGATCCGTTCGGCAGCCACGGGGTCGCCGCTCATGTAGACCGACAGGTCGCCGCTGACCGCCTGTCCACCGGTCCCCGACAGCGGGCAGTCGAGCATCGTGATGCCGGCCGAGGCGAGCGCGTCGTGGCTGCGCTGCTTGTCCTCGATCGGCAGCGTGGACAGTTCGGCGACGACGATGCCGCCGCGGGCGGCGTCGAGGATGCCCTCGGTGCCTGCAACCACGGCATCCAGCGCCGCGACGCTCGGCAGCGACAGCAGCAGCACATCGGCCTTTGCCGCAGCCTCCTTGGGCGAGGCGACCAGCATGACGCCTTTCGCCCTTGCCGCGGCCCTGGCCGCGTCGGATACGTCGAAGCCCAGCACGGTGAAGCCGTTCTTCACCAGGTTCGCCGAGATCGCCGAGCCCATGATTCCGAGCCCGATCATTGCCACGGTGTGCGCCATGCCTGCCTCCCATTCGCCGGTACGCGCTGGCTGCAGCGCGAAAGCGACGAGTCTAAGCGAAAGCAAAACGGGCGGGTCGCCTGGCCCGCCACCGCCCCCAGCGGCAAGCTCCCCGCGGGCATGGCCGGACAGAAGTGGTGCTGGCGGGCGCGAAAGTTCGGCGGTAAGCTGCCGATATACCTGTATCCGCCGGTCTGCCTGGGCCTCACCCCCGCCCGCGACTGCCCGGTCCCCGTCTTGTCATCCCTAGCGAATCGGTTCGATGTCTCTGCGCGATCCCGAGAACACGCGGCTTGCCGGCCCGCCCCCCTTCCGACGCCTGCGGCTCGCCGCCACGCAGCTGCACGCGGATGCAGTGCACTTGCCGCGCCGTGATGACGCGCTCCAGGTGGTCCCGGAGGCAATCCTGGTCACGGACAGCCGGCGCCGCACGATCTACGTCAATCCGGCGTTCGAGGCGCTGACCGGATACGGCGCCGCCGACATGGTCGGCCAGACCTGCGCGATCCTGCAGGGTGAGGGCACGTCGGCGGAGACCCTGCAGGTGCTGGGCGCGGCGCTGGATGCCGGACGGCCGTTCAAGGGTGAACTGCTGAACTACCGGAAGGACGGCACGTCGTTCTGGAATGAACTGACCGTCGTTCCCGTCTTCGACGCGCTGGGTGCGCTGGTCCAGTTCGTCGGCACGCAACGGGATGTCACCGCCCTGCGCGAGGCGAACGACCGGCTGCTGCTGGCTTCGCGCGTGTTCGAGGACGGCAGCGAGGGATTCATGATCGCCGACGCGGAGCGGCGGATCATCAAGGTCAATCCGGCGTTCACCGCGATCACCGGCTATTCCGAGGACGAGGTGATCGGCCGCAATCCGAACATCCTGAGCTCGGGCCGGCACGATCCGGCCTTCTACCGCGCGATGTGGCAGGCGGTGGACGAGGACGGTCAATGGCAGGGCGAGCTCTGGAACCAGCGCAAGGACGGCACGGTCTATCCGCAGCAGATGCTGCTGCGCCGCGTGGTCGAAGGATCCGACGGCGCCGCGAGTTACGTGGCTTCGTTCAGCGACATCACGGATCGCAAGGCGGCGGAGGACAGTATCTGGCGGCTGTCCCGCTACGATCCGCTGACCGGGCTGCCGAACCGTGCATACCTGCAGGAACGCGCCGCGTACGCGCTCGACCGCTCGCGAAAGAGCGGAGAACCGTTGGCGGTGGTGTTCATCGACCTCGACCAGTTCAAGAACGTCAATGACTCGCTGGGCCATCGCATCGGCGACCGGCTGCTGGTGAAGGTCGCGGAAAGGTTCGAATCGACGCTGCGCGAGAACGATACCCTGGCGCGCATCGGCGGCGACGAGTTCGTGATGCTGCTTCCCGGGACCGACGCGCGCGCCGCATCGCGCGTGGTGCGCCGGCTGGTCGAACTCTCGGAGCAGCCGCTGCGTGTCGACGCCCATGAACTCACGATCACGCCATCGGCCGGGATCGCCATGTATCCGTTCGACGGACATGACTTCGATTCGCTCGCGACCTGCGCCGACGCCGCGATGTACCGTGCCAAGGACATCGGTCGCAGCACGTTCTGCTTCTTCACGCCCGAGATGCAGGCGCTGTCCGCGCGCGCACTGGTTCTGGACAACCTGCTGCGGCGGGCGATCGAGCGCGGCGAGCTGAGCCTCGAGTACCAGCCCCAGTGCGCGCTGCACGATGGAGGGATCGTCGGCCTGGAGGCGTTGCTGCGCTGGCGCAACCCGGAACTCGGGCAGGTATCGCCGGGCGAGTTCATCCCGGTCGCAGAGGGCAGCGGGCTGATCATCCCGATCGGCGAATGGGTGTTGCGCACGGCACTGGCCCAGATGCGCGCCTGGCTCGATGCCGGCATCGCGCCGCCCGTCGTGGCGGTCAACCTGTCGATCGTGCAGTTCAGGCAGCCCGGCTTTCCAGACCACGTGCGCCGGATGCTGGACGAATGCGGAGTGGCGCCCGACCGCCTCGAGCTGGAGCTGACGGAAAGCGTCGCGTCCGACGATCCCGCCGGGGCGATGGCCGTGATGGAGGCGCTGCACGCGCACGGCATCCGGCTGTCGCTGGACGACTTCGGCACCGGCTATTCCTCGCTCAGCTACCTGAAGCGGTTCAAGGTCGGCAAGCTGAAGATCGATCGGTCGTTCGTCGCGAACGTGACCGACAGCGCGGCCGACCAGGCGATCGTCAGCGCGATCATCCGGCTCGCCAACGGCCTGGGGATGGCAACCCTTGCGGAGGGCGTCGAGACACCGGCGCAGCTGGATGCGCTGCGGTTCCGCGGCTGCGACCAGGTTCAGGGCTACTGGCTCACCCGCCCGTTTCCGCCCGCCGAGTTTCCCGCCTACCTCGAGGCGCACCATGCGAGCCGCCCGCTGCTGGGTCCCGACCTCCAGCGCTCGGGCTTCACGGTCGTGCATTGGCGCGACCGCCTGCCCGAACCGCCGGCCTGACCTGCAGCACTGACCTGTTGCGCCGACCCTGCGAACGATCCGTTCAGCGCGTCACGTTCAGCGCGTCAGGATGACCTTCGCAGCCGCCAGCTTGTCGATCTCGACATCGGCATAGCCGATCGAGGCCAGGATCCCGCGCGTGTGTTCCCCGACCTTCGGCAGGTCGAGGCGCATGCCGAGCCGGTGGCCGTCCATCTCGATCGGCAGGATCGGCACCTTCGTCGCCGTGCCGTCGGGCATGGTGATCGGCGCGAGGCCGCCGGAGGCGTTCAGGTGCGGGTCGTCGAACAGGTCTTCCGGCCGCGCGATCGGCGCGAACGGCAGGCCGAGCGCCTCGAAGCGCGCCATCAGGTCGGCCTTGGTCATGCGCGAGAACAACTCGGTGATCACCGGGATCGTCTTGCCGCGCTGCTCGACCCGCTGCGGATTGGTCGCGAGGTCGGGGTCGGCCAGGAACTGCGGCAGGTCGAAGGCGTCGCAGAACACCTTCCACTGCGTGTCGGTGACCACGCCGACGAACACCTGTTCGCCTTCGACGGTGGTGAAGGTGTCGTAGACCGCCCACGCACGGACGCGTTCGGGCATCGGCACTGCCGGCCTGCCGGTGGCGAGCGATTCCATCATGTGCTGCGCCATCAGGAACACGTTGTTCTCGTACAGCGCGCTCTCGACATACTGGCCGCGCCCGGTCGACTTGCGCTGGTAGAGGGCGCCCATCACGGCGACCGCGCCGAACACCCCGCCCATCACGTCGTTCACCGACGCGCCGGCGCGCAACGGCCGCCCCTTCGGCCCGGTCATGTAGGCGAGGCCACCCATCATCTGCGCCATCTCGTCCAGCGCCGTGCGGTGCGCATACGGACCGCGCAGGAAGCCCTTGTGCGAGCAGTAGATGAGTCCCGGGTTGTCCTTCGACAGGGCTTCGTAGCCGAAGCCCAGCGCTTCCATCGCGCCGGGCCGGAAGTTCTCGGTGACCACGTCGGACTTCGCGATCAGGCGGTGCACGATCTCCTTGCCGGCCGCCGACTTCAGGTCGACCGCCAGGCTCTTCTTGTTCCGGTTGTACGCCGGGAAGAAGCCGGCGCCGGAGGCGGTCAGCTTGCGCGTGTGGTCGCCGTCGAGCGGCTCGACCTTGACCACCTCGGCCCCGAGGTCGGCCAGCACCAGACCGCAGGTCGGGCCCATCACCATGTGGACGAACTCCACCACGCGCACGTCGGCGAAGGGCAGGGCATGGGTCATCGCGGTTCCTTCCGTGGTATTCATTGCCGATCATCGACCGGAGACTGCCATGAGTGCAACCCCCTCGTTCCAGCCCTTGTTCCATCTCGCATTCCCCGTGCGCGACCTCGCCGAGGCACGTGCCTACTACGGCGGCCTGATCGGCTGCAGCGAAGGCCGCTCCTCCGACGAGTGGTGCGACTTCGACTTCTACGGCCACCAGATCGTGGCCTACGAGGCGCCGCACCTGTGCGCGGTGAGCGATACCTCGCCGGTGGACGGCGACGAAGTGCCGATCCGCCATTTCGGCGCAGTGCTGCCGCTGGCCGACTGGGAGGCGCTGCGCGACCGGCTGCAGGCGGCCGGGGTGAAGTTCATCATCGAGCCGCAGGTCCGCTTCGTCGGCGAGATCGGCGAGCAGCATTCGATGTTCTTCCTCGATCCGTCCGGCAACGCGCTCGAGTTCAAGGCGTTCAAGGATATCGGCTATCTGTTCAGGAAATGACCGAAGCCGGACGCCAAAGGCAGCGTCCCGGCTGCATTGATGCGATGCACAATCGATTGTTGCGACACGCCCGACCGGCGCTCCCTATACTGTTCTCACATGCGGAGATGGGGCATGACTGCCCCGGCTCCCGCAGCGCTTCCGCAGCAGCGTGTCGTGGAGGCCCACAAACACTGAGAGGATCCGTCCCATGAAGCGTCTGATCGCGATCGTCGCGGCCGTCTTGGTCGCAGCGTCGGCATCCGTGTTCGCCCAGCAGAAGGCGTTCTCGATCGCCACCGGCACCACCGGTGGCGTGTACTTCCCGCTCGGCGGCGGGCTCGCGCAGATACTGACCAAGCACGCCGGCATCAATGCCAACGTCGAGGCGACTGCCGGCTCGGCCGAGAACATGTTCCGCATCGCGCGTGGACAGGCAGACATCGCATTCGCCCAGACCGATGCGGCCTGGGATGCCTACTCGGGGCTGGACAAGTTCAGCGGAAACAAGGTCGGCGTGCGTGCGCTGATGGTGCTCTACCCGAACACGATGCACCTGGTCACGATCGACGGCACCGGCATCAACACCATCGCCGACCTGCGCGGCAAGCGCGTGTCCACCGGCCCGGCGAACAGCGCGACCGAGATCATGGCGATCCGCGCGTTGCAGGCGGTCGGCATCGATGCCGACAAGGACATCAAGCGCGCCCGGCTGTCCCCGGCGGAATCGACGCGCGCGATCCGCGACCGGCAGCTCGATGCCTACTTCTTCGTCGGCGGCGTGCCGACGCCGGCGATCACCGACCTCGCCGCCAGCCCCGGCATCAAGTTCAAGCTGATCGACTACCAGAAAGAGGCACTCGCCGGCATGGTGAAGGTCACCGGGCCGATCTACGTGCCGATCACCATCCCGGCGAAGTCGTACCCCGGGCAGGACGCCCCGGTGCAGGCGGTGGCGGTATGGAACATCCTGGCGGTGCGTGACGACATGCCGGTGGAACTGGCCTACAACATCACCCGCGCCGCATACCTGAACCGCGCAGACCTGGCCGTGGTGCATCCCGAAGGGCGCAACATCGACACGAAGTGGCAGCTCAATGGTGCCGCGGTGATCCCCTTCCATCCTGGCGCAATGAAGTTCTGGGCTGAACAGGGCGTGAAGCTCAAGTAGCCGGCGCGGGGGGCGCATGGCAGGGGAAGCAGTGCAGGGCGGATCGGTGCCGCCCGCACGGGTCGGGGAAGCGCTCGTGCTGAACGAGGACTCCGAGCGCAAGGTCACCGAGCTGATCGAGGCGGAGGAAGGGGCGACCCACCGCTTCAGGGGCTGGCTCGGTGGCTTCATCACGATCGTCGCGATCGGCATCTCCCTGTTCCACCTGTACGGTGCGATCGAGGTGGTGCCGGCGCAGTTCTTCCGCACCGCGCACGTCGCGCTGATCCTGTTCCTGGCCTTCCTGCTGTTCCCGGTCGCGCGCCGCTACCGCAACCGGATGATGTGGTGGGACTGGCTGTTCGCGCTGGCCAGCCTGTCGACGCTGGTCTACGTGCTGGTCGAGGGCTGGGACTTCGTCTACCGCAACATCGACCCGACCACGCTCGACGTGGCGATGGGCTGGCTGCTCATCCTGCTGCTGCTCGAGGCGACCCGGCGCACCACCGGCATGGTGATGGTGGTCGTGATCGCCGTGTTCCTGCTCTATGCGTTCATCGGCCCCTGGCTGCCGCAGCCGTGGACCCATCGTGGCTACGACCTGGCCCGCCTGGCGGCGACGCTGTACATGACCGTCGACGGCGTGTACGGCACGGCGGTCGACGTGTCGTCCTCGCTGATCATCCTGTTCTGCATCTACGGCGCCTTCCTGCAGTTCTCCGGCGCCGGGAAGTTCTTCCTCGATTTCTCCTTCGCGGTGATGGGCTCGAAGCCCACCAATGCCGGACGCACCGTGGTGCTCGCCTCGTTCCTGCTCGGCGGGCCGTCAGGGTCCGGCGTGGCGACGACGGTCACCATCGGCTCGGTCGCCTATCCGATGCTCAAGAAGGCCGGCTATCCGCGAAACCCGGCGGGTGGCCTGCTCGCGGCCGGCGGGCTGGGCGCGATCATCTCGCCGCCGGTGCTCGGCGCGGCGGCCTTCATCATCGCCGAATTCCTGCGCGTGTCCTACCTCGAAGTGATCCGGATGGCCATCGTGCCGACGGTGCTCTATTACCTGAGCCTGTTCCTGATGGTCGAGCTCGATGCGCGCAAGTACGGCAAGGACAATGCGACCGTCGACAACCCGTTGTCGGCGTGGCAACTCGCGAAGACGTTCTGGTTCCACTTCCTTTCGCTGGTCGCGATCATCCTGTACATGATGCTCGGCTACACCCCCACGGCGGCGGTGTTCTGGGCGATCGTCACCGCCTTCGCGGTGAGTTTCCTGCACCGGGACTGCGCACTGCTGCCTTACGACCTGTTCCGGCTGCGCGGCCCGGTGTGGGCACACATCCGCGACTCGCGGCTGGCCGGCGCGCTGCGCGACGGCACGGTCGGCATGCTCAATGTCGGCGTCACCTGCGCGGCGGCGGGCATCATCGTCGGCATCGTCACGCTGACCGGGCTGGGCCTGAAGTTCAGCTCGATCGTCGTCGGTTACGCCGAAGTCATGGCCAGCGGCTTCGTCAGCGCCTTCGCGCTGGTCGGGATCGAGGCGAGCCAGGCCATGTTCGCCAGCACCCGGTTGCTGTTCACCACCATCTTCACCGCGCTGATCGTCTGGACCGTCGGCCTCGCGGTGCCGGTCACTGCGTCGTACATCATCTGCGCGGTGGTCGCGGCGCCGGCCCTGATCAAGCTCGGCGTGCCGGACTTCGCCGCCCACATGTTCATCTTCTACTACGCCGTGCTGTCGGAAGTCTCGCCGCCGACCGCGCTGTCGCCGTTCGCCGCGGCCGCCATCACCGGTGGAGACCCGTATCGCACCACGCTGCAGAGCTGGAAGTACGTGATGCCGGCATTCGTCGTGCCGTTCATGTTCGTGCTCGACCCGGCCGGGGTGGGGCTGCTGCTGAAGACGCCGGTGGGCGGCGACTGGACGGACATCGCCGCGGTCGCGGTGTCGGCGACCATCGGAATCTGCGCGCTGGCAGCCGGCGCACAGGGCTGGCTGCTGATCCAGACCAGCCGGGTCGAACGCTGGCTGCTGATCGTGGGTGGCGTGCTGCTGGTGTTCCTGTCGACGACCACCAACGTGCTGGGCGGTGCCTGCATCGTTGCGGCGGTGATCAGCCAGATCATCAGGCGCCGGCGGCCGGGTGCAACCCCCGACGGCGGCGCGCCGCAGACGGCCGGCGCCTGATCCCGGGCGACGGAGGGACGGCTCCGGATGATGGGCGACCGCTGATGGGCACCAGGGTCCGGGGTGCCGGCCTGCGTGCGGCCGCGCGGGTCGCCGCGGCCAGCGCCGCGCCCGGCGGTGCCGAACTCGACGAGTTCTGCGACGCGATCTGGCTCGAGGACGGCCTCGCGCGCAATTCGATCGAGAGCTACCGGCGCGACCTTGCCCAGTTGGCAGACTGGCTGGCACAGCCGCCACGCTCGACCGCGCTGCTGGCGGCGGGGCGCGCCGACCTGCTCGACTACCTGGCGCACCGGGTACGCATCGGCGCGCGGTCGTCGAGCAGCGGCCGGTTGCTGTCGGCGATGAAGCGCTTCTATCGCTTCATGCTGGCGCGCGGCCGGATCCCGGTCGACCCGACCCTGGAGATCGACGCGCCGCGGCAGGTGCGGGCGCTGCCGCACAGCCTGGCCGAGGCGCAGGTCGAGGCGCTGCTCGAGGCGCCCGACATCCAGGATCCGGTCGGCCTGCGCGACCGGGCCATGCTCGAGACGCTCTACGCCACCGGCCTGCGGGTGACCGAGCTGGTGTCGTTGACACTGCCGCAGGTCAGCCGCGAGATGGGCGTGGTGCGCGTGGTCGGCAAGGGTTCGAAGGAGCGTCTGGTGCCGCTGGGCGAGGAGGCGCTGGCCTGGCTCGGGCGCTACCTCGCGCAGGGACGCGGCGCGATCCTCGGCGCGCGCCACAGCACGGCATTGTTCGTCACCGGGCGCGGCGAGGCGATGACCCGCCAGGCCTTCTGGTACCGGATAAAGCTGCACGGCCGCAGCGCCGGCATCACGCAGGTGATCTCGCCCCATGTGCTTCGCCATGCATTCGCCACTCACCTGGTGAACCACGGTGCCGACCTGCGCGTGGTGCAGCTGCTGCTCGGCCATGCGGACATCTCGACCACCCAGATCTACACCCATGTGGCGCGCGAGCGGTTGAAGGACGTGCATCGGAAGCACCACCCGCGCGGCTGAGCCCCGGGGCGCCGGGAAGGTTGCCGGTCGGCGCCGGTATCGGCGATGATGCGGGACACCCGGCATGCAGACCGGCGTTCCCACAAAGTGATGGCGTCGAGGCATCGCGGCGCCCGGAGGAGATCCAATGGTTCGCACCGTCCTGCTTGCGCTGGCGCTGTCGGTCTCGTCGACGCTGGCCGCCCCGCCTGTCGCCGCCCAGTCGTTTCCCGCCAAGCCGGTACGCATCATCGTCGGCTTTGCGCCGGGGGGTGGCACCGACTTCGTCGCCCGCGTGCTCGGACAGCGGTTGAGCGAAGTCTGGGGCCAGCAGGTGCTGGTCGAGAACCGTGCCGGTGCGGCCGGCACCATCGGCGCCGACTTCGTGGCCAAGGCGCCGGGCGACGGCTACACGCTGCTGATGGGCCATGTGAACTCGAATGCGATCGCGCCCAACGTGTTCCGCCGGATGCCCTACGACACGCTGAAGGACCTGTCGATGGTGCTCTATGTCGGCTACGTGCCAAACGTGCTGGTGCTGCACCCATCGCTGCCGGCGAAGTCGGTGAAGGACCTGATCGCGCTCGCGCGGTCGAAGCCCGGTGCGCTCACCTTCGCGTCCTCCGGCACCGGCAGCACGCAGCACCTCGCAGGCGAGATGTTCATGAACCTCACCGGCACGAAGATGATCCACGTGCCGTTCAAGGGCAGCGGCCAGGCGATCCAGGACCTGATCGGCGGCCACGTGTCGCTCAACTTCGACACCATGCCCCCGGTGCTGGAACACATCCGCAGCGGCAAGCTGCGTGCGCTGGCGGTGACCACGCCCCGGCGTGCGAGCCAGTTGCCCGATGTTCCGACGCTCGAAGAGCTCGGCCTGAAGGGCTTCGAGATGACCAACTGGTACGGCCTGATGGCGCCCGGTACCACCCCGCGTGCATTGATCAACCAGATCAATGCCGACGGCAACCGCGTGCTGAAGGAGCCCGGCATCCGCGAGAAGCTGATCGCGGTTGGCACGGACATCGGCGGCGGCACGCCGGAGGAGTTCGACGCCTTCCTGCGTTCCGAACTGGCGAAGTACGCGCGGCTGGTGAAGGCCACCGGGGTGGTGGTCGACAACTGAGCGGTGCGGACGCGGCCGGGTCAGACCGGCTGCTGCGCCGGCGTCTCGTTCGGCGGCACATGGGCCAGCACGCGCGCGAGCTCGATCAGCCGCGTGGCCTGGATCGGCTTGGCGAAGTGGGCCTGGAACCCGGCCTGCAATGCGCGATCGCGGTCCTCGGCCCGGGAGAACGCGGTCACCGCGATCGCGGGCAGGGCGGATCTGTCGAGCCCCAGTCGTTCCCGGACCTGCCGGACCAGCTGGTAGCCGTCGAGGTCGGGCATGCCGATGTCGCTGACCAGCAACTGGGGCTTTTCCGTGCGCGCTTCGATCAGGCGCAAGGCTTCGGCGCCGGACGAGGCTGCGGTCACGTCCATGCCGGCGTCGCCGAAGATGCGCACGAGGTAGTCGCGCATGCCTTCCTGGTCTTCGACGACCAAGACCCGCAGCCGACGGCCGGTCGCGGGCGGGAGCGGCGCTTCGGGCATCGCACCGTCCACCGAGCCCTCCAGCAGCGGCCAGGTCCGTCGCTGTGCGCGCGGACCTGGCCGCCGTGCATCTCGACCAGCTGCCGGACGATGGCCAGGCCGAGGCCGAGCCCGAGCGGCACGTAGCGACGGCTGGAGGCGCTGCGGCCCTGGCTGAAACGATCGAACAGGCGCGGCACGAAATCGGGGTCGATGCCCTGGCCATCGTCCGTGACCGAGACCTCTGCGGCGCTTCCGCTCCCGCTGACGCGCACGGTGACATGGCCGCCCGCCGGCGTGAACTTCAGGGCGTTCGACAGCAGGTTGCCGACCATCTGCCGCAGCCGGTTCGCATCCGCGCGCACGAACACGGGCGAACGGTCCCGCTCCATCACCAGGGTGATCCCGCGCGTCTGTGCGCCCGGGTGCTGGCCGGCCACCGTCTCGTCCACCACCTCGTTCAGGTCGAGCGGCCGCCACTCCAGCCGCATCTTGCCGGCGGTGATGGCGCTCATGTCTAGCAGGTCGGAGATCAACTGCGACTGGGCAAACGCATGGGTCACGATCAGCTGCAGGCCCTTGGCCAGTTCGGCATCGGCCTTTCCGTGTCGCCCGAGCAGTACCTGGCCCCAGCCGACGATCACCGCCAGCGGCGAGCGCAGTTCATGGGACAGCGTCGCCAGGAATGCGTCCTTCTGCCGCATGTTGTCCTCGGCGGCCGCGCGCGCTGCCCGCTCGGCGTCGAGCAGTTGTTCGCGTTCCTTCTCGATCGCGTACCGGTCGGTCGTGTCCTGCGTGGCACCGACCATGCCGAGCATGCGGCCATCCTCGGCGAGGCGTGGCGTGCCGTGGGATTCGATCCATCGCCATTCGCCGCCGGGTCCACGCACCTGGGCCGATGCGCTGAACGCCTGGCCCGACTGCAGCGCGGCCGCGAAGGCGCCGGCATAGGACGCCAGATCATCAGGGTGGACCTGCATCGTCGATCCCATCGACTTCACCGCGGGTTCGGTCGTATCGAAGTAGCGCAGGTATTCGCGGTTGACGAACTCCAGCCTGCCTTGAGGATCGGTCGACCAGATCATGATCGGGACGTTGTCGGCCATCACCGCGAACCGCCGTTCGCTGTCGCGCAACGCCTGCTCGGCATCGTGGCGGGCGGTCACGTCGAAGTTGACGCCGATCATGCCGATCACCGCGCCTTCCGCGTCCCGCAGCCGGTTGCCGTACGACGCGAGCCATCGCCATCCGCCATCGCGCGTACGCACCCGGAACTCCACCCTGAACGGCCGGGACGCGCGCTCGTCGTCGATGGCCCGATACTCCTCGACCGACACGCCGCTCGTATCGTCCGGATGGATCCGCTGCAGCACGACGGTCGCGTCGACTTCGCCGCCGCAGTCCGTCCTTACGCCGTCGGCGGCGTCCAGGTCCCAGAGGGCGCACAGCCGGGCGTCCACGGTGATCCGTCCGGTGCGGAAATCCAGTCGCCAGGTACCCATCTGGCCGGCATCGAGGGCTACCCGCAACGCCTCGCCCTGTGCGCGATAGGACCGTGCGAGCGCGCTGGCGGCACGTTCCCGCCGCTCGGCATCCAGCCGGCGCTCCAGTTCCGCGCGGCGGTCGCGCTCGGCCTGCGCCGTCCGCTGCAGATGGTCGGCCAGTGCATCGATCTCGATGATGTTCGAGCGGACCGGGACGAACGTTCCGCCGTCGCCGACGGTCATTCCATCGGACAACGCGCGCAGCGGTGCAGCGATGCGCCGGGCCACTTCCAGCGAGGCCACCACCGCACCGGCCAGCAGCAGCACCAGCCCGACAAGCCAGGCCCCGAGCGCCTGACGGATGCGTCCGAACGCGAGCGAGCGCGGCTCGCTCGCACGAAGCGTCCAGCCGGTGAGCGCCGTTGCCGATCGGGCAGACAGCAAGGGGACCGCGTGCGTGGCCTCGGTCGGCCTCGGCGCCGCACCGGGCACATCCTCCCCGACATCGACCCGGCTGCCCACGGCTGCACTACCCGCCCCGGTTCCTGCGATCACCAGGCCGGCGCGATCGATCAGTTCGAGGCGCGGCGTGTAGGTGCCCGACGCGCCCAGGAACGCCTGCAGCGAAGCCGTGGGGAACGAGTAGGTCAGCGCATGCACGACCTGTCCGTCGCGCTTCACCGGTATCGACAGCGCGACCGTCGGCTGGCCGCTGCCAAGGCTCAGGTACAGGCCGCTGGCCGTGGGCACTGCCGATTCAAAGACCGTTCGGGTCAGGCCTTGCGAACTCAGCGGCAGCGGCCGGCCCTGCCACAGGGCCTTTTCATTGATCTGTTCCAGCAGCCACAGGTTGGGCATCGGCCTGCCCACCGGAACATTGCTCTGCAGGATGATCGCCCCATCACGATTGACCAGTGACAGCACGGCGCCGGGCCGTTCGCTGGCGATCGATGTCAGGAATGCGTGCAGTTTCCGCCAGTCGCGCTCGTCGATCAGGGTCGAGGCGGCGACTGCGTTCAGCTGGCCCTGCACCGTCGCGATGTCGCGGTCGACGGCAAGGGCCATCGCGGCCGCCGTGTCGCGCAGGTTCGATTTCACGCTGTCGGTGTAGGACTGCCAGAGGATCCAGGCCACGCCGAGCGTGACCAGCGCGAGCGGCAGGACGGAGACCAGCGAGAGCTGGATCAACCGCCAGCGGATCGAGCGCGGGCTGTCGTCAGGGGCGGGTCTCAGGGTCGGTAAGGCCATGGGTGTCCTTGCCCGGTAGACTGCGACGCGCGGGTTGTCAGTGCACTGACATCATCATCGCACGACTGCATGACGGATACTTGATCCAGATCAATCGAAGATCGATCAGCCCGTCGATGCGGCCCGGCAGCGCACGATCGCCGGCTGCCACCCGGCGGAAACCGGGTGCCTGCTCAGGCGGCGCGGCGCTCGATCGTGATGCCCAGCTTCTTCACGCCCGGCATCAGGTTCAGCTTTGCCAGCGACAGCCGCAGCCGAGGCATGCCGAACTCGCGCAGCAGGGTGGTGGCGATCAGTTCGGCGAGGGCTTCGAGCAGCTGGGCATCATGGTCGTCGAGGATCGCGCGCACGCGTGCCACCACCTTGCTGTAGTCGATGGTGTCGGCGAGTTCATGGCTGTCCGCCGCATGCCGGCCGGGCAGGTCGAAGTCGATGTCGATTTCGACCGCCTGCGTCGCCTCGCGCTCCCACGGATAGACCCCGACCAGCGTCTGGTGGCGCAGTTCCCGGATGAAGATGGTGTCCGGGGCGGGGAGGGATGCGGTCGCGGTGGGCATGGTCCGGGGGATGTTAGCGAGCATCGGGCGGCCGCGCTACACTGGGCGGATGCCCGACACGACCGCCGACCTGCTGATCATCCTGGCTGCGTACCTGATCGGCTCCATCTCGTTCGCCGTGATCGTCAGCCGCGGGTTCGGCCTGCCCGATCCGCGCACCTACGGTTCGAAGAACCCGGGCGCGACCAACGTGCTGCGCTCCGGCCGCAAGGCGGCGGCGGTTCTCACGCTGGCCGGCGACGGCCTGAAGGGCTGGCTGGCGGTGGCGTTGGCGAACGGGCTCGCGCCGGCCTACGGCTTCACCGACACCACGATCGCGCTGGTGGCGCTCGCGGTGTTCCTCGGCCACCTGTATCCGGTGTTCTTCCGCTTCATCGGTGGCAAGGGCGTGGCGACCGCCGCCGGCGTGCTGTTCGCGCTCGACCCGTGGCTCGGGCTTGGCCTGCTGCTGATCTGGCTGGTGCTGGCGGTCGGGCTGAAGCTGTCTTCGCTCGCCGCCCTCGCTGCGACCGCGGCGGCGCTGCCGCTCGCCTGGTGGCTCGACATGCCCGGGGTATACCTGGCGGCGATCGGGGCGATCGGCGTGCTGCTGGTGTGGCGCCACCGCTCGAACATCCGCAAGCTGGTGTCGGCCACCGAGAGCGGCTTCGGCGGCAAGCCGGGCAAGGACGACCCGACCGCACAGCCGTAGCCGGACGGGCCGGCGGCGGCGCACGATCCGGCGAGCCCGGCGATCAAGGCCGTCGCAGGGAATCCAGCGGCCAGCGCGGACGCACGCCGAAGCCGCTGGCGCCGCCATCGGATGCCACGGCAGGCACGCGGCCTTCGCGCAGGCGCAGCGCGCCCGCCCAGGCGATCATCGCGCCGTTGTCGGTGCACAGCGCCACTGGCGGATACACCACGCGCGCGCCGCGCCGCCGCACCGCCGCGTCCAGCTTCTCGCGCAGCCGCAGGTTTGCGCCGACGCCCCCTGCGACCACCAGCGTGTCCAGGCCGGTCCGGTCCAGTGCGCCGATCGACTTCGCCGACAGGACATCGGTCACCGCTTCCTGGAATTCGGCCGCGATGTCGGCGACGGTGGCCGGCGCGAGTGCCGAGGCGAGCGACAACTGCGCCCGTACCAGCGTCAGCACCGCGGTCTTCAGGCCGCTGAAGCTCATCTCGAGGTCGTCGCTGGCGATCATCGGCCGCGGCAGCCTGAAGCGCCCGGCCTTGCCGTCCAGCGCGGCCTTCGCCACCGCAGGGCCGCCCGGATAACCCAGGCCGAGCAGCTTCGCCGTCTTGTCGAATGCTTCCCCCGCTGCATCGTCCAGCGTGTCGCCGAGCAGTTCATAGTCGCCGACGCCGGCCACCCGCATCAACTGGCTGTGCCCGCCCGAGACCAGCAAGGCGACGAACGGAAACGCGAGGCCGGGGTCCGAGATCAGCGGCGACAGAAGGTGGCCTTCCAGATGGTGGATGGGGATCACCGGGATGCGCAGCGCATAGCCGAGTGCATGTGCGACGCTGGTGCCGACCAGCAGCGCGCCCGCCAGCCCCGGTCCCTCGGTGACCGCGATCGCGTCGAGGTCGGCGAGCGTGCAGCCGGCCTCGGCCAGCACCTTCCGGGTCAGCGGCAGCAGCCGGCGCACATGGTCGCGCGAGGCGAGTTCCGGCACCACGCCGCCGTAGGCCTCGTGCAGGTCGACCTGCGAGTGCAGCGCGTGCGCGAGCAGGCCGCGCTCGCCGTCGACCAGCGCGACGCCCGTCTCGTCGCAGGATGTCTCGATACCCAGGACCCGCATGCCATCCCCGTCAGCCGGGCGCGGGGTCGCGCCGGGCCGGGCATTCTAGCGGGTCCGCGCCGGGCCCATCCGCTATCATCGACGGGATAACGGAGGAGCTTTCGATGGGCAAGCAGACGAATACCGGTGGCCGGTCCGACCTGGAACGGTTGTTCAACCCGCGCTCGGTGGCCATCCTCGGCGCGTCGCAGAACGTGAAGTCGATCAGCGGCCAGCCGGCCTGGTCGCTGGCCAAGCACGGCTACAAGGGCACGCTGTACCCGGTCAACCCGAAGTACGACACGGTCGAGGGCGTGCGCTGCTACCCGTCGGTCGAATCGCTGCCCGAGGTGCCCGACCTCGCGCTGATCCTGGTCGCCGCCGCGCGCGTGCCGCAGATGCTGCGCGAGGTCGGCAGGAAGGGCATCCCGTTCTGCATCATCTTCAGTTCCGGCTTCGCCGAGACCGGTGCGGAAGGCCTCGCGCTGCAGCAGGAGATCGCGGCGATCGCCCGCGAGTACTCGATCGCGGTCGTCGGCCCGAACTGCCAGGGCATGATCGGCGTCACCGACGATGTCTACGCCGGCTTCGGCTCAGCGTTCTCGGGCGACAACTTCCGCCAGGGGTCGCTGTCGATGACCACCCAGTCCGGCGGCTTCGGCTACGGCGTGATCATCCTCGCCGAGGAGTCGGGCCTGGGCTTCCGCAGCATCGTCAGCACCGGCAACGAGTCGGGCCTGACCACCACCGACTTCATCGAGTGGTTCACCCAGGACCCGCAGACGAAGGTCATCGGCGCCTACATGGAAGGCGTGAAGGATGCGCACCGTCTGCTCGAGGTCGGCGACAAGGCGCTCGATGCCGACAAGCCGGTGCTGATATGGAAGGTGGGCAATACCGATGTCGGCCAGCGCGCGGCAGCCTCGCATACCGCGAACCTGGGCGGCGCACTGGCGCTGTACGAAGCGGCGTTCCGCCAGCGCGGCATGATCCGGGTGCGCGATGCGAACGAGCTGATCGACTACACCCAGGTGTTCGAGTGCGACAAGCGGCCGGCCGGCAACCGGGTGGCGATCGTCACCATCTCGGGCGGTGGCGGCATCCTGATGGCCGACCAGTGCGTCGAGTCGGGCCTGTCGGTCGGGCCGCTCACCCGCGAGAGCGAGCTCGCGCTGAAGGACATCATCCCCTCGTTCGGGTCCTGGCAGAACCCGATCGACATCACCGCCGGCATCTTCAACAACCCCGAGATGCTGGCGCAGGCGATGCAGATCATCGTCGACGACCCGTCGGTGGATTCGATCGTGGTCATCTTCGCGTCCCTGCAGGGCGACATCGCCACCCAGCGCGCGAAGGAGCTGGTGGAACTGAGCGCGCGCACGACCAAGCCGATCCTCGCCGCCTGGAGCGCACGCGAGAAGTTCGCCTCCGAGGCCTACCGCCTCCTGAAGGAAGGCAAGGTGCCGCGCTTCTCGACGCCGGTGTCCTGCGGCAAGGCACTGGCCGCGCTGACCACCTTCGCCGAGGCGCAGCGCCGCCGCGCGAAGGAGAAGGCCGAGCCGGTGCTGAAGCTGGAACGGCCTGACGCGAAGGCGATGATCGCCGGGCGCAGCGCCGACCTCGCCGAGTACCAGGCGAAGGCGCTGGTCTCGGCCTACGGCATCCCGGTCACGCGCGAGGTGCTGGCGAAGGACCGTGCCGCTGCCGTCGCGGCAGCGAAGGAGATCGGTTTCCCGGTCGTGATGAAGGTGCAGTCGGCCGGCATCGCGCACAAGACCGAGGCCGGCGGCGTGCGCATCGGAGTGCCGGACGCGGCCGCGGTCGAGGCCGCGTTCGATGCGATCGTCGCCAGCGCGAAGGCGTATGCGCCGGATGCGGTGATCGATGGCGTGTCGGTGCAGGAAATGGTGTCCGGTGGCACCGAGCTGATCGTCGGCGTGCAGAACGATCCGCTGTTCGGGCCGGCGGTGATGGTCGGCCTGGGCGGCATCCATGCCGAGGTGTTCAAGGACGTGTCGTTCCGCCTCGCGCCGCTGACCCGTTCGGTGGCCGAGTCGATGCTGCACGACCTGAAGTGCTTCCCGCTGCTCGATGGCGCGCGCGGCCGGCCGAAGGCGGATGTCGACGCCGTGGTCGACGTGCTGCTGAAGCTGTCCGCGCTCTCGATCGACCTGAAGCAAGAGCTGGCCGAACTCGACATCAACCCGCTGGTGGTGCTCGACAAGGGACGCGGCGTGCGCGCGCTCGACGCGCTGGCGAAGCCGCACGGCGAGACCTGAGCCCGTCCTTGTCCGCAAGCCTGATCCCGACCCCGCAGGAGCCGCTGCCATGACCCCATCCGACACCTCCACGAAGACGCCGGTCGGCGAGATGCCTGCCGCCGACCTCGGTTTCGCCCGCGGGCTGGGCGACGACGTGCTGCTGCTCAAGCGCGAACTGCGCCGCTTCATCGAGGCCGAGGTCGAGACCCGGTCGCGCTGGATCGAGGAGAACGACACCATCCCCGACGACCTGATGGAGATGGCGCGCGACCTGGGCCTGTTCGGCCTGACCATCCCGGAGGAATACGGCGGCATCGGTCTCGACCTCGCCGGCAAGTGCGCGATGGAAGAGGAGCTCGGCCGCAGCAACTACGGCTTCTCGACGGTGATCGCCAACCACACAGGCATCAGCACCAAGGGCATCGTCGACCTGGGCAACGACGACCAGAAGCAGCGCTACCTGCCGCGCATGGCCACCGGCGAATGGGTCGGCTGCTTCGCGCTGACCGAATCGCAGGCGGGCTCCGACCCGGCGGCGATGCGCACCACCGCGGTGAAGCAGGGCGACCGGTGGATCCTCAACGGCGAGAAGATCTACATCACCAACGCGACCATCGCCAACGTGTTCACCGTGATGGCGGTGACCGACCGCTCGAAGGGTGCCAAGGGCATCTCGGCGTTCATCGTCGAGCGCGACTTCCCGGGCCTGTCGGTCGGCCCGAACGAGCGCAAGATGGGCATGCACGGCTGCGGCACCGCGCCGGTGATCATGCAGGACTGCGAAGTGCCCGCCGCCAACCTGCTCGGTCCCGAGGGCATGGGCTATGTGCAGGCACTGAAGACGCTGACCGCCGGACGGGTCACCGTCGCCGCGCGCTGCTGCGGGATCATGGACCGGCTGATCGAGCGCACCGTCGACTACCTGAAGACGCGCGAGCAGGGCGGCAGCAAGCTCGCCGCCTACCAGGGCCTGCAGTGGATGCTCGCCGACATGGCGCTCTCGCGCGACGCGTCGCGCCTGCTGGTCCAGCGTGCGATCGACACCATCCGCAGCGGCGCGCGCGGCACGATCGAGGCATCGATGGCCAAGCTGCATGCGACCGAGGCGGCCGGGCGGGTGGCCGACGCGGCGATCCAGCTGCATGGTGGCATCGGCTACATGCGCGACTTCGGCATCGAGACGATGGCGAGGGACGTGCGGATCACGCGCATCTACGAGGGGACCTCCGAGATCCAGCGGTCGCTGATCGCCCGGGAGTTGTTGAAGGACTGAGGGGCGGCACCTCGGTCAGGAGCGAGGCCGGATTCGCCGTCGGCGGCCGACCGCCATCCGCATCGCCACCTCGATCACCTGCGCCTGCCGCGCCGGCACGGTGCACAGGCGGACCGGGTCGGGCTCGATGCCCACCCGGGCGAGGTCGAGCCGGTCGGCGTCCCAGCATGCGAGGATCGCCGGCTCGCCGGTCGTGTGGCCGTCGCTGTGCAGGCGCATCGCCTCGCACAGATGCTCGAACTCGCGGTCGGACAGCTCCTGGATCACGCCGTCGCGACGCAACCGCGACGCAAAGTCCGCAGCGCGCGATCCGTGCCGTGGATCATGGTTGTCGTTGTGCCTCTGGCTGTCGTGCAGGAACGCGAACCACGCGAGGATGGCCGGGTTCACGTCGAGCTTCGCGGCCAGCGTGCGTCCATGGAACCACACCCGGCTCCAGTGCGGGACGCCGTGGATGCCATCGGCGAAGTCCAGCCGGAAGCAGGGCCTGACCACGGCCAGTGCCTTGCGGACGATCGCATTGCCGTCGGACACGGGATTCCTCAGGATGTCCCCCGGTGGAGGACGTCGGTCGCGCTTCCCGAACGGTTCATGTGTCCCTGCCGTCCCGCCCGCAGGCCATCCACCGGGCTTGGTTGTTCACCCGCGTCCCCTCCACCGCGCCCGCAGGGTCGTCGCGGGCCTGGGCCGCCGGCGCGCCGGCCGGGGCGGCACCGTCCCCTCTTCGGCCTGCGCGGCCGTGGTCCCGCAACCAGCGGGTCACTGTTTCGGCATCGGCCGGGCGGGCGATTCCATAGCCCTGCCCGAGTTCGCAACCCATGTCGCGCAGCACCTGGAGCGTGGCCTCGTCCTCGATGCCTTCGGCGACCGTGCGCAGTCCGAAGTTCGCGGCGAGGGCAAGCGTGGTGCGCACGATGTCCATCTTCTGCTTCGATGCAAGCAGCCCCCGCACGAACTGCTGGTCGATCTTGACTTCATCGACCGGCAGTTGCCGCAGCAGCGCCAGCGAAGAGTAGCCGGTGCCGAAATCGTCGATCGAAAGCTGCACGCCGACCCGCTTGAGGCGTTCGAGCAGCGGGACTACCTCACGAGGATCGTGGACCGGTGCCGTCTCGGTGATCTCGAGCGTGACATCGCCAGGGGGTATCGACCAGGTCTGCAGCGCCTGGTCGACCAGTTCACAGAAATCGCGTTCGCGAAGGTCCACTGGCGACACGTTGATGGCCATGCTTCCCCGCAGCCCGGCATCGAGGAACTGGCGCTGCTGGCGCAGGGCGTTGTTCAGCACCCAATGGGTGAGGCTTGGCAGCAGGCCACAGCGTTCGGCGAGTGGAATGAACACGTCCGGCGGCACCAGGTGATGGGGCGTCCCGTGCCAGCGCGCAAGTGCCTCGGTTGCGACCGGCTGCCCGCTCGCAAGGTCCACCTGCGGCTGGAACACGAGGTGGAATCCGTTCGCGGCAACTGCGGCGCGCAGGGCAGGTTCCAGGCCCTCCCCGGAACGTGCTTCATCTGCGGCCTTGTGCAACACGTAACCCGAGCCTGCGCTGATGGCCTTGCGCGCAGCGGTGCGGGCGTGCCGGACCAGGTCCTCGGGGTGCAGCATGCCCGGCGTGCCGATCGCGATGCCGATCGTCGGCCTCGCCTGCGCAGGTTTCGTGCCGAAAAGCATCGGCTCTTCGTATTCCGCCACCAGGCGTGCGGCCCCCAGTTCCGCATGCTCGGGGCTCGGCAGGTTCGACAGGACCACGATCAGCTCGGCGGGTCCGATCACCGTGACGCGATCGTCCGGACGCAATATCCCGCCAAGGATCTGCAGCGCACCCCGGACGAGCTGCTCATCGACATCGGGCCGATAGTCGAGGTTCGGGACGCCGGCACAGGACAGGCGGATGGCCAGGACGGCAAAGGAGGGCTCGCCTGTCGCGTGCGCCCGTGCCGTTTGCAGCAGGTGCGCCTGCAGTTGTGCCCCGGCGATCGTGAAGCGCCTTGCCGACCGCGCCCCGGCAGCGGACCCGCTCATCATGGAACGGTCGCGGCGAAGAGGTCGCTTGCCTTGATGCCGTGCGATCCGACCGGCAGCCCGCGGACGATGCGTATCTCTTCGCCTGCGGCGTCCCGCGGCCGATACAGGAGGTCGAGCGGCGAGGGACGGGCCATCGGGACGCCGTCCGCGCCGACCATCAGCAGCACCCGGGGTCGCAGGCGGCGGACACGGTTGTGCGACAGGACGGCGGCAACCTCGCCGGTCGACAGCTCTACGAGGCTGCCAACCGGGTACAGGCCGATCATCTGGATGAAGTGCTCGACCAGCGGCGCGTGGAACAGGGTGCCGCGGCCCTTGAGCAGGACCCGCAGGCAATCGTCCATCGGCTGCGGCGGGGCATAGGGGCGCACGCCGCTCAGCGCAAGGAAGGTGTCGACGATGCCGGCCATGCGCCCATACAGGCCGATGGCGTCGCCCACCATCCTGCCGGGGTATCCGCTGCCATCTTCCCGTTCATGGTGGCGCTCGATCGCCTGGCGAACCCGGCCGTCCACTCTGCCGGACGCGTCCAGGAGCTGCAGCGCGAGTTCCACGTGCGACCGCGCCTGCTGCATTTCACCCTCGTCCAGCGCGCCAGGCTTGCGGAGGATCGCCGCCGGGACGCGCATCTTGCCGATGTCCAGCAGTGCGCCGGCGAGGGCGAGTCGTTCGAGCTCCTCGCGCGGCAGGCCGAGATGCGAGCCCAGGTGTGCCATGTAGACCGCAGCCTGCATTCCCCGCGCATGGGCCGTCTGGTCGTGCGACTGCAGGCGCGACAGCCAGAGGGTCGCGTCCTGGTTCTGCAGCACATCGTCGACGATCTGCGTGACGACCGGGTCCAGCGTCTCGATCGACAGGGGCAGGCCCCGCGCGGCCCTGTGATAGGCGGCGTGCATCGTGCGGATGCACTGCCTGAGCGTGGCCGCGACGCGCGGCAGGTCCTGTTCGAAGCGCTTGACCTGTTGTTCGGCGTCTGCGCGCTCGGCGGCGGTGAGCTCGCCGCCATCGGTGGTGCCGGCGGCGGTGGGCTGCGACCAGGGCGCGGTGCCGCCTTTCTCATGCCTGCGGCCCAGCCCCAGCAGCTTCAGCACGACCCGCCAGAGCAGGACGCGGAACGGCAGGCTGCGGGGCGCGCCATCGTACTCAGGGGCGTTCGCTGCCGAAGGCAGCGGGAGCGGCGCGGGGGTTCCGGGCGCCGAGGCATCGGACGCAGCGGGAGCGCCGCGGTGGCGCCTGGAAAAGATCTCGCCCAGCGCCCTGCGAAGGCCTGCCCAGCTGCCCGATCGGGAATCCGGTGCATCGGGCGTGTCCGGCCGCCCTTCCAGGGACGGTGTCGCAGGCAGTGGGTCAGGCCCGCGTCGCCGACCGGGCCGGGTCAGTTCGCGCAGGATCCGCACGATCAGGGACGGCGTGCCGGGTCTCCCTCCGGCTGCCGGCCGCGGGAAGGAGGGGGCTGCCCTGTCGCCCTGTGGAAGGTCGTCGAGGGATCTCGGGCCCGGCCGCAGGTAGCTTTCGAGCAGCTGGCGGCACACGGTGACGAACCAGGCGATCGGCCGCCGATGCAGGGGCGGACAGTCGACCGACGGCTCGGTGCTGCCGGCCGTGCCCTGCCCGGCCGATTCCGGGACGGTCTGCGCCACCGCACGGCAGAGGCGGTCGTCTGACAACTCCATCCATGCGGACTCGTTCTCCCAGCGTGCTGCTGAAGACAGGGCAGGTTCGGCGGGCGGTGGGGCATCCTCGAGGCCCACCGAGCGCGACAGATCCACGGTCACCTCACTGCACAGGCCGGTGATCAGCGCCAGTTCCCTTTCGCTCTCCAGGAGCAATCCTTCGAGCAGGAAAGGGGTGTCCGACCAGGGGCGATCCAGGTCTGCCACGAACATCCCCAGCTTCAGGTCTGCGACCGGAACCCGTGCGAGGGGAGTGCCGCCGAACGCTGGGCCCCTCTGATTCGACGGTCGGATGGCTTGGGGCAATCGACTGCTCCGTGTGTGAGAAGGTATTGCAGGCCGGGTGACATGCAAACGCAGGGTGGACCTGTCATCATCGGCGGCTGCGCCGGAGAGTTGAGGCCGACCGGACGGAAAATCTCACTCGGTGAGGAATTGTTCGCGTCGATCGCCGGCTCCTGCGGCAAGCCTGCGTTCGTCGCCGGGGGCGCGGCGACCCCGGTTGCCGGCCGTTGTCCCGCGAAGGGCGGCAGCCCTTGCGCCGGCCTGAGCGGCCTTCCCGCTGCCGCGCGCCAGTCTTGGTATCATCGGAAGGTTGAGCCAGCGCCTCCGAACTTCCAGGCCGCATGCCCGAGCAGCATCCTTGCGGCCCCGCAGGCAGTCCCGCACGGTGTCATTCCGCGCGGTCGGCGGTCGGACCCAGGCCCCCCGGGACAGCCCGCGGCGCCCGCCGGCGTTTCATACGGCCTCGACAGCCCAGACCACAGCCTGATGCCGCGCTTCCACGAACGGAGAAACACAAGATGAGTGCACCCCTCGACCTGCTCAAGATCGCCCAGGAAGAAGCCAGCGGCGACCTGTTCAAGTACCTCGACAGCATCTACAAGCGTTCCAGCGTCAAGATCGACGGATCGCCCGACGCCATTTTGTGGGAAGGCGGCAACGCCGCCGGCGGCGTGAAGCCGGTTGCCCATACCTTCACCGACACCTTCGCGCTGAACGGCACGCTGATGGCGCTGGACGTGCTCGGCCTGCCCTACCTCGGCGTGCCGATGATGGCGCAGTACCGCCACGACACGAAGCTCGCGTGCCTGGACTGGTTCGGCAAGCTGCCCTATACCTCGATCAAGTGGTCGACCGCCGGCGACTTCCTGGTCAACGACGGCGGCAAGAAGGTCGTCGTGTTCGGCAAGTCGGCCAACGCGCCGCTGCGCACCTCCGCCGGCGTGTACTGCAACGTGCGTCCGTACGGTCCGATCACCGCGGTGCGCTGCATGCCCTGCCTGCCCTACTCGCAGGACAAGAAGAAGTTCAAGGTCGATCCGGAGACCGGCATCGTCCATTCCGAGATGAACACCCCCGGCATCCGCATGGCCTATGCCGGCCGCCTGTTCCTCAAGATGGTGCACGAGACCGGGCAACTCGGCCGCGTCGCGATGAAGCCGACCCAGGCCCAGGAAGACGCGATCAACGCCGGCCTGCTGCGCTGGATGCTGAAGGGCACCAAGTTCAAGATGGTGCGCCAGTATTCGGTCGACGCGTACGAAGAGCACAAGGACAACGTCGACGCGATCGTCAAGCTGCTGCCGAAGGACTTCAAGGCCGGCATGGAGAACTGGGGTGGCGAGATCAGCGAGCACATCGCCGACACCAACTACGGCCTGCTGCTGCATGACGTCATCCGCCACCGCAAGTCGATCGTGCTCGGCACCGACCTCGACGGTGACCGCCTGACCGACCTGATGGCCGACGGCCCGCAGGTGCTGCGCGACTTCGGCCAGATGGTGCTCGACCACGCCAAGACCGGCATGGACATGAACAAGGTCTGGACCGACATGGGCTTCACCATGAAGAACGGCCGCGACATGACCAGCGTGATGTACCGGATGGTCGGCGAGCCGATCTACGAACAGACCCTCGGTTCGGCCGACGCGATGCTCACCCGCCTGCTGGACGGCGACGAGACGGTCGGCGGCACGAAGGACCCCTACGATCCGCGCATCCACTTCGTGCTGATCAACGACGCATACAAGGCCGCCAACCCGGGCAACGCCAAGCTGCACAAGTGGCTCGACGACCAGCTCGCGACCTTCGACACCATCTACGACCCGAAGCGTCCGAAGTACATCGACGGGTACAAGAAGCTGAAGGCTGCGATCAAGCCTTGGGGCAGCCAGTAACAGGGTAGATCCCGCGGGGGCCAGGTCCTGCCTTTTGCCTTCGATGCAAAGGGCAGGGCCTGGCCCCCTTTGTCTTTGTTCATCCCGTCTTGCTTGCCAGGCAAAAGGCAAGACCTGGACCCTCCTCCTGGACCGATGCCATGACTGCTCTGAAGGAACTCTTCGACCTTTCCGGCCGCGTCGCGGTCGTCACCGGCGGCTCGACCGGCCTGGGCCTGCAGATGGCCGAGGCGATGGCGGAGTTCGGTGCGAAGGTCGTGATCTGCGCGCGCAAGGCAGACCGCCTCGCCACGGCCGAGGCGAAGCTGCGCGAAGCCTACGGTGCCGAGGTCCTCACCGTCGCCTGCGACGTGGCCAAGGCGGAGGCGGTCGCATCGCTGCACGACAAGGTGATGGAACGCTTCGGTGGCGTCGACATCCTGGTCAACAACGCCGGCCGTGCCTGGGTGGCGCCGGTGGAAGAGATGCCGCTCGAGCGCTGGCAGCAGGTGTTCGACCTGAACATCACCGCGCCGTTCATGCTGGCCCAGGCCTTCGGCCGCCGGATGATCGCGCAGAAGAAGGGCAGCATCATCAACATCGCCTCCATCGCGGGCCTGGTCGGGCGCAACCCGGATGCGTACAACTCGATCGCCTACGGCGCGAGCAAGGGCGCGCTGGTGAACTTCACGCGCGACCTCGCGATCAAGTGGGCGCGGCACGGCATCCGGGTCAACGCGATCTGCCCGGGCTTCTTCGTCACCGACATCAACCGCAAGGTCTACGACGAGCGGCCGGAGAAGATCGACCGCGAGATCCCGCTGGGCAAGCCTGGCGGCGACAGCGACATCAAGGGCGCGGCCGTCTGGCTCGCCTCCGATGCGAGCCGGTTCGTCACCGGCGCGATCATTCCGGTCGACGGCGGCACGACGGCTTGGTAACCTGAAGGCGGTGGACGGGCGCCCGACGAGGCGCCGCCGGCGGCACAAGGCAACGCCACCTCACCCAGGAGGAGCAGACGATGGATCGTCGTTCGCCAGCGCGCCGTGGGCGCGCCAGGCCGGTCGCGCCATGGGTCACGGCCGCCGGATGTGCCTTGCTGATCCAATCGGCCGACGTCGTCGCGCAGGCAGCGCCCGCCGCGCAGGCCTTCCCGGCGAAGCCGATCCGCTTCCTGATCAGCTTCGCCACGGGCGGTACCACCGATACGCTGGCGCGCACGATCGGCGAGCGCATGGCCAGGGCCTGGGGCCAACCGGTGCTGCCGGACAATCGTCCCGGCGCCGCCGGCGTGATCGCGGCCGAGATGACCGCCCGCTCGCCGGCCGACGGCCACACGATCCTTATGGCCAGTTCCGGCTTCGCGATCAATGCCACGCTGCAAGCGAAGCTTCCCTACGATTCAGTGAAGGAGATCACCGGCGTTGCGATGGTCGCCGACCTGCCGAACATCGTGGTCGTGCATCCGTCGCTGCCGGTACGCAACATCGGTGAACTCATCGCGCTCGCGCGCAAGCGGCCGGGCCAGCTGAGCTATGCATCGGCCGGCACCGGATCGAGCCAGCACCTGGCCGGCGAGCTGTTCAAGTCGATGACCGGTACGAACATCGTGCATGTACCGTACAAGGGCGGTGTACCGGCCACCACCGACCTGATCGGCGGCCATGTCGACCTCACCTTCGGCAGCACCACGAACCTGCCCGGCGTGCGCGCAGGCCGCCTGCGCGCCATCGCGGTGACCACGGCCAGGCGCTCGCCGGCGCTGCCGGACCTCCCGACCGTCGCCGAGTCGGGCGTGCCCGGCTACGACGCGCCGGTCTGGTACGCCGTGCTCACCACAGCGGGTACGCCGCGCGACGTGCTCGACCGGCTGTCCGCCGAGATCCGCCGCTTCACCGAAGACCCGGCCGAGCGTGCCCGGTTCCGGGAACAGACCGCCGACCTGCGCTGGGCTTCCCCCGACGACACGACCACCTTCGTGCATGCCGAGATCCGCCGCTGGGGCGAGGTCGTGCGCAAGAGCGGCGCGCGCACCAGCTGACGCGTCGACTTTTCACTGGCGCGGCCGGTCGAGGGATGGAATCATCGCAGGTTCCCGTGCGGGGGGCCGCGGCAGACGCGTCGCCGGCCCGGCCGCATAGCCTGGATCACCGGAGGTCATCGAATTGGGTAACCACACCACCATCGCCGAACAGATGCTCGCTGCGCTCAAGGAAGCCGGCGTCGATCGCATGTTCGGCATCCCCGGCGGCGGTGCCACCGCCGAGCTGGTCAGTGCGAGCAAGGCTGCCGGCATCGAGTTCGTGCTGACCCAGCACGAGACCTCGGCAATCATCGCGGCGGGCGTGTACGGCCAGCGTACCGGGACCGTGGGCGTGGCGGTGTCGGCGATCGGCCCCGGCGTGGCCAACTACGCCAACGGCCTCGCGCATGCCATGCTCGACCGCCTGCCGGTGCTGGCGATCGCCGACCGCTATCGGGGCGGGGTGCATGAAGTGGCGCTGCGCCAGCAGTTCGACCACCTGGCGATGATGCGGCCGGTGACCAAGGCCCAGATCACGCTGCACGAAGACACCTGGGATACCGGCCTGCGCCGGGCGTTTCGCACGGCGCTGGCCGAGCGACCCGGCCCGGTGTTCATCGACTTCCCCAACAACGTGGCAGGCAAGACAACCGTGCCGGCGACGCCGCTGCGCCTGCTGCAACCGGCGTTCGAGGCCCGGGTGCCCGCGGCCGCCGTGGCCGAAGCGGCGGCCGTGGTCGGCGCCGCGCGACGACCGCTGATCCTCGCCGGCAACACGGCACTGTCGCTGCCGCCCGGCGCGCTCGCGCGCTTCGCGTCCGCCTTGCGTGCACCGGTGCTCACCTCGGCCAAGGCGAAGGGTGCCATCGCCGCCGACGACCCGTGGTCGGCCGGCGTGTTCATGGGCGGCAAGCTGGAACAGGCGCTGCTCGAGCAGTGCGACTACATCGTGTTCGCCGGCTTCGACCCGGTGGAACTGCTGCCCAAGCCCTGGAAGGTACCGGTGCCGGCGCTCTGGCTCGATCGCGTGCCCAATGTCGAGCAGACCGCGGCGGTCGATGCCGAACTGATCGGCGACCTGGGCGATACGCTGTCCGGACTGGCCGCAGCGGTCGGCGGGTCGGGTGCCCGCGCGTCCTCCACCTGGTCGCCGGAAGACTGCGGACGGTTCCGCGACTCGGTGCGCACCCAGCTCACCGTGCCGGTGGACGGCCTGTCGCCGAACGATGTCGTGCTCGCTGCGCGCGACGCCGCGCCGCGCGACACGGTGCTGGTGACCGACGTGGGCGCCAACAAGCTCCTGTCGGTGGAACTCTGGGACGCCTATGGTCCGCACGACTTCCTGATGTCGAACGGCCTCGCCACGATGGGCTTCTGCCTGCCGGCGGCGCAGGCGGTGAAGCTGGCCGAACCGCACCGCCCGGTGCTGTGCCTGTGCGGCGACGCCGGCTTCCTGATGCGGCTGCCCGAACTGGTCACCGGCCGGCTGATCGGTGGCGGCAGCGTGAAGCGGCCGATCGTGTACGTGATCTTCGCCGACAACGAGCACAGCCTGATCACCGTGAAGCAGGGCAAGCTGGGCAAGAGCGTGCACGGCCTGGACTTCCCGTCCCCGGGCTATGCCGACCTCGCCCGTGCCTTCGGCCTCGAGTGCTCGGAGGTCGACAACCTGGCCGATTACCGGACTGCGCTGGCGGCGGCATTCGCCCGCACCGACCGCTCGACGCTGATCGCCGCGCGCATCGATTCATCCGCCTACGCGAAACAGTTCGACATCATCCGCGAGCTCTGACGCCTGGCGGTCTTTTCCGGCCCGCGTGGCCTGATCGGGCCGGAACAGCCGCTTCATGGCGCTTGAGGGGCAGCGCGCGGGGCAGGAGGTCCGCGCGGTTGCATTCCGGAAGGACATCCTGTCCGGAGCAGCGGGATCGTCGCCGTGAATGGTACGGTATCTGCTTCCGATCGCGGTTCGATCCTCATTCCGGAGCAGCCCGTCAATGCATTCCAGGTATTCCGTTTCCCCGCTGTGCGTCATCGGTGCCGCATCGCTTTGCGTACTGTCGTCGGCACCGCTGCCGGTCTTCGCCCAGGCCACGTACCCGGTCAAGCCGATCCGCATCATCGTGCCGTTCGCGCCCGGGGGTCCGAACGACGTGCTGGCGCGGCTGGTCGGCAGCAAGCTGACCGAGGCCTGGGGCCAGCCGGTGATCATCGACAACCGCGGCGGGGCTGGCGGGACCATCGGCGCGGAAGCCGGCGCGCGTGCGCCTGCCGACGGTTACACCCTGACCATGGGCGGATCCAGCAACCTCACGGTCGCGCCTGCGCTGTATCCCAAGCTGTCCTACAACCCGCTGAAGGACTTCACCCCGGTGGCGAACGTCGCCCGGGTGCCGTACCTGCTGGTGATCAATCCGCGCGTCCCGGCGAAGACCGTGAAGGAACTCGTCGCGATCGCCCGCGCGAAGCCCGGCTACCTCAACTACGGGTCGTCCGGGGTGGGCAGCATGTCCAGCCTCGCCGCCGAATGGTTCAACTCGGTTGCCGGGACGCGCGTGGTGCATATCCCGTTCAAGGGTACGGCACCGGCACTGACCGAACTCATGGTAGGCAGCGTCGACCTCATGATGGCCGACATGGGGCTGGCGCTTGCCCAGGTGCGCGCCGGCAAGATGCGCGCGATCGCGGTGACCACGCCGCGGCGCTCCGCCGGCGCCCCGGACATCCCGACCGTTGCCGAATCCGGCCTGCCGGGGTTCGAGCTGTCGCCCTGGTTCGGCATCGTCGGCCCGGCCGGCATGCCGCGCGACATCGTCGAACGCCTCAATCGGGAGATCAACACGGCCCTGAAGAGCGCGGACCTGCTGAAGCGGTTCGCCGATCTCGGCTACGAACCCGCCTACGGAACGCCCGAGCAGTTCGCCGCCGAGATCCGCAAGGACATCGAGCTTTATGCCCGCGTGGTGCAGAAGGCTGGCATCAAGGCGGAATTGTGATACACAGCGCCGTCACCTTCTCCTCCCTCGACGACAAGACCTACATGATGACAACGCTGCACATGCGCCGCCAATGCGGCCTCCGCCTCCCCCTGATGCTGGCCGCTGCGGCACTGACCCTGGCGTCGATGCCTGCCGCGGTGCAGGCACAGCCCGCCTGGCCGGCGAAGCCGATTCGCCTGATCGTCCCGTTCGGCGCCGGTGGCGCGTCCGACTTCGTCGCGCGCGTGATCGGGCCGCGCCTCGCCGAACAGCTCGGGCAGCCGGTCGTGATCGAGAACCGGGCCGGCGCCAACGGCAACGTGGGCATGGAGTTCGTCGCCCGGGCCGCGCCAGACGGCTACACCACGTTCCTGGGCAACATCGGGGCGATCGCGATCAATCCGCACCTCTACGGCGCAGCCCTGAAGGTCGATCCGATGAAGGACCTGGCGCCGGTAGGCCTCGTTTCCGAGACGACCACCATGCTGCTCGTGCATCCGTCGCTGCCGGTGCGCAACGCGAAGGAACTGATCGCGTTCATCCGGGCGCGTCCGGGCGAGATCAACTACGCGTCCGCCGGATCGGGCAGCCTGAGCCATCTCCAGATGGAACTGCTGGCAGCACAGAACGGGCTGAAGGTGGTGCATGTGCCGTACAAGGGCGGGGCAGGACAGGCGGTGACCGATGTCGTCGCCGGCCATGTCACGGTGACCATCCAGACCCTGCCGTCTGTGATGACGTTCGCACAGTCGGGCAGGCTGCGCCCGATCGCCCTGACCACGGCGAAGCGGCTGGAGCAGTTCCCGAACGTGCCCACGCTGCGCGAAGAGGGCATGGACATCGTCTCGACCAGCTGGCAAGGCATCCTGGTGCCCGCGGGCACCCCTGCCGAGGCCATCCGCCGGCTGCATGTGGCGATCAACCAGGGGCTGCCGGTACCCGAGGTGCGCGAGCGTTTCGCCACGGGCGCCACCGATGTGCTGCTGTCGCCGTCGCCGCAGGCTTTCGCCGACTACATCCGGGCCGAATCCGCACGCTGGGGCAAGGTGGTGCGGGACGCAGGCATCAGGCTGGAGTGACATCGCCCCGGTCTTGCATGCGCACGCGGGCGTGCGCTGCAAGCCCGGTGCGTTCCCGATCCGATCAGCAGCGCGCCGAGAACAGGATGAAGCCGCCGAGTTCCGGCGGCAGCAGCACGCGCAACCGGCCATCGCGCAGCTCGGTGACTGCGCTGCCACCGTTCTCGAGCACCGCCCGGGTGATCGACAGGTCGTCGCTCGCCAGCTCGTAGCCGGCGATCCAGGGCAGCGGGGGCAGCGCCATGGACGCGCCGGGATCGAACTGCGCGCGAAAGGCTTCGGCGTCCATCAGGTGCAGCGCCCCGCGTTCCGTCTGCTGCACGAACTCGGTGCCGGACGGGCCGGCCACCCGGTCCGAGGGCAGGCCCGCATAGCGTGCATAGCGCGTGGCCGCCTCGGCCGGATCCGCGAGTACGAGGAACACGCGGCGCAGGCCGGCTGCGCGGTTGGCATGGTCCAGCCAGCGCAGTTGCCAGACGCCCTCCGGGGTCTGGTGGCCGCAGAACTGGATGCGACCCTCCGGCATCGTGCCCGGCGGCGTGCGGGTGACCACGAAACGGACGGTGGTGGTGCCCGAAGCGGCTTCGGCTTCGCGCTGCAGGCGCACCGCCGGCGGCGGTGCGAAGCCTTCGGCGCTCAGCCGGGCGTGGTCGGCTTCGGCGTCGGCGGTGCCATAGGCGATCAGGTGCACGCCGGTGTAGCGCGCGATCGCGTCGCGCAGCTGGGCGGCCACCGGCGTGTCCAGGAACGGGGTCAGGAACTCGAGGTAGCCCTCGCGCAGCATCACGCAGCGGTTGCCGGTGCCCGCCGGGACCAGCGGGCCATCGGCTTCGAGCCGGTGGAACTGTTCCGAGAACGGCGTCGTGGTGAAGCCGAGCCGTGCCAGGGCCGATGCCGCGGCCTCGCGGTCCGGCACGAAGTGCGCCACATGGTCGAGGTTGAGCGCGCCGGGGGAGGGCACCTGGGCATCATGCACGGCAAGGCGTGGGATCATCGGGACAAGGCTCGTGTCAGGGCCGGCGCGCGACCATGTCGATCTCGACCAGCGCGCCGCGCGCGAGGCCGGTCACGCCGACGCAGGTTCGCGCCGGGCGCCTGCCTGGCGCGAACCAGCTCGCATAGGCGGCGTTCATCTGCGCATAGTGCTCGTCGAACTTCAGCAGGAACACGCGCACCTGCACCACGTTCTCCAGCCCCAGCCCGACGCCCTTCAGCACCGTGGACAGGTTCTTCATCACCTGGTGCGTCTGCGCCTCGATGCCTTCCGGGTAGGCGGAATCGTTGGCCAGGCCCTCGAACGGCATCTGGCCGGTGACGAACACCCAGCCGTCGGCCTCGACCGCGTGGCTGAAGGGCGCGACCGGGTCGGGTGCGCCATCGATCATGTGGAACATCGGCATCGACATCGGGACATCCTCTCGGGGTTCGGCCTCAGTAGCCGCGTGCGGGCTCCACGATGTTCTTCAGCTTGCGCCCGGCCAGCCGGCGCCCGAAGTTCTCGAACCAGAAGTCGAGCAGGAAGTCGATGTAGCGAGGATCGTCGCAGGTGATGTGCGGCAGCACGACCAGGTTGGGCACGGTCCACAGCGGCGAAGCGGCCGGCAGCGGCTCGGGCGAGAACACGTCGAGGATCGCACCCGACAGCCGGCCGCTGGCCAGCCGTTCGCACAGCGCGTCGTAATCGACCACCGGCGCTCGGCCGATGTTCATCAGGCCGGCGCCCTGCTTCATCCGGTCGAGCATCCGGGCATCGACCAGGCCGCGGGTCGCGGCCGTGAGCGGCGTCGCGACCACGACGAAATCCGCCTTGCCGATCACCCCCGCCAGCTTCGACACCGGCACCACTTCATCGGCCGCCCTGGCCGTGCTGCGCGTGAGCGTGCCGCTGCGGGTGACGGCGATCACCTTCACGCCGAGCTTCCGCGCGCCGCGGCCGACCGCCGCGCCGACGTCGCCGAAGCCGATCACCACCGCCGTCTTGCCGGCGATCGGCGACGAGAACGCATGTGCCCAGTGCTTCGCGCGCTGGGCGGTCATCACCTCGGGGATGCGGGCATTGAGCATCAGCAGGCCCATCGCGCCGGAGTCCTGCGCCTTGGCCGCGTGGGCGCCGCTGTTGTTGGTGAGCACGCAGCCTTCGGGCAACCAGTCGAGCGGCAGCAGTCCGTCGATGCCGGCGCCGGTGGTCTGGATCCATTCGAGGCGGGGCGCCATCGCGCGCAGGTTCTCGCGTGGCGGGTCGGAATTGAGCAGGAAGTCGGCGGTCTGCAGCGCCTCGGCCAGCATCTTCCGGTCGAAGCCGACGGTGATCTTCAGCCGGCGCGCGAGCGCCGGATGGCGCCGCACCGCGGCCTTCACGTCGCTTTCGAGCACCTGGAACTGGCGCGGCTTCGAGCTGTTGCTCTCGAAGTGGACATGGAACTTGCGCGGGGTGCTGCCTGGGGAGCGGGGCATCGTGCGGGGCCTAGATCGGGATCACGAGCAGGGTGTCGACCTGGTTCGAATCGGCGATCACCATGCGGCTGCGGAGCTTCGGCACGTCGTCGAACACGATGTCGTCCAGGTAGCGGCCGGTGGAGAACAGCTTCTGTTCGCCATTGTGCATGGTGCGCACGCACAGGTAGTTGGTCTGGGTCCGTGCGGTGAAGCGCGCCGTGGCGCCCGAGGCGTCCATGCCGACCTCCAGCACCTGGGTCGGGCCGATCACATGGCGGTAGGTGTGCGGCTCCCAGACGTTCACCTGGCGCAGCGAATAGATGCGGTCGACCATCATGTCGCGGTTGTCGCACAGGAGCATGCCGGCGACCCAGCCGCGGGCGAGGTTCTCGCGGCCGGTCACCTGGTAGTGGCCGTCCTCGGTGAAGAACGTCGGCCAGCGCTCGTAGTCGCCCTCGTCGATCGCATGCACGTAGTCGACCATCAGGTGCTCGATCGCGCTGCGCCGTTCCGGAGTGATGTCGGGTGCTGCCGTGGATGATGCAGTCGCGGTGCTCATGTTCAGGCGCCCATCAGTTCGCGGTAGGCCTTGTAGAAGCCGCGCACCGAGGTCTCGGTCGCGCGCGTCGGCTGGCCGTCGGCGGTCAGGCCGCCCATCTCGACCACCGCCTGCTTGTCGCGGTCGCCCTTGATGCCCTGCTGCACGAAGCCGCCGATGGCGCCATCTTCCATCGAGATGTAGCCGTGCGGCCCTACCAGGTTGCTCTGCTTGATGCGGATCGCGCGCTGCTCCGGCGTGTCTTCCTCGAAGGCGACCACGGTCCAGACCAGTTCGCACTCGTCGGTGCCGCGGGTGATGATCTGCCGCGTGCCGACCGAGTTCAGGATCTGCTGCAGCACGAAGCCGGGCAGGATGCTCTGCAGCGCATTGGTGATGTTGTCGTCGTACTCCATCCACTGCGCGATCAGCGACGGATCGTTCAGGCCGAAGTCGGACTTCATCGTGCGCAGCTTGCCCGGCGAGTATTCCTCGTGGCCCTGGTCGGTGAGGCGCTTGGCGAACACGAGGTGGTGCCAGTTGGCCGGGTCGTGGCGGATGCCGCCTTCCGCCGACAGCCGGTTCAGCTTGAACGTCGCGAAGAACGCATGCAGCAGCGACGGATGGTGCGTGTCGCGGCTGTTCTCGATGTACAGCTTCCAGTTGTTCGGCATGATGTGGTTGTAGCGGCCGATGATCTGCATCTTCCGGCCGCGGATGGTGCGCCGGATGTGCGCGACCATCGGCTCCCCCAGGTACTGCTCGAGCGGCGGGGTCTGCTCGCTGAAGGTGCCGAACACCAGCCCCTCGATCACTTCGACGCGCAGCCGCGTCAGTGCATGCTTCGACTTGTCGAAACCTTCCGGCATGCCGCCCAGGCCGCCGACGCCCTTCTCGAAGGCGATGCCGCGCAGTTCGCCCGACTGGTCGAACGACCAGGCGTGGTACGGGCAGACGAACGAGCGCTTGCCTTCGCCGCGCGAGTCGTGGCAGAGGACAGACCCCTTGTGCGTGCAGCGGTTGACCAGCGCATTGATGCCGCCCTCGGCGGTGCGCAGCACGATCACCGGGGTGTCGCCGACCTTGGTCAGCACATAGTCGTTCGGCTTCGGGATCTCGCACTCGAGCGACAGGAAGTTCCAGGTCGGGCCGCGGAAGATGCGGTCCTGCTCCCAGGCGTAGATCTCGGGGTCACCGTAGATGTGCAGCGGTATCCTCGACAGGTCATCCGTCGGCCACCGGATGAGTTCACTGACGGGGCGCACCCCTATCGCCTGGGCCATTCTGTCCTCCGTTACCGGGTGGGCTGCCTGCCCGGTTACCTGATCTCGAACACCGCATCCACCTCGACCGCGCAGTCCGACGGCAGTGCCGACACGCCGATCGCGGTGCGCGAATGCTTGCCGGCTTCGCCGAACACCTCGACGAACAGGTCGGAGGCGCCGTTGATCACCGACGGCTGGTCGTAGAACTTCGGGTCGGAGGCGACGAAGCCACGCACCGACACGCAGCGCACCGCCCGGTCGAGGTCGCCGCCCAGCGCCAGCTTGAGCGCGGCGATCAGGTTTATCGCGCAGACCCGCGCCGCCGCCTTGCCACCGGCGACGTCCACTTCCGCGCCCAGCTTGCCCTTGTGGGTGACCTTGCCATCGACGCGGCAAACCTGCCCGGCGAGGAACACGAGGTTGCCGGTGATCGCGTACGGCAGGTAGTTCGCGACCGGGGTCGGGACGGGCGCCAGGGTGATGCCCATCTCCGCCAGTTTGCTTTCGTACTTGCCAGCCATGCGGCCTCCTCGTGTGCGGTCGTTCGGAACTGCGCGTCGATGCGTGCTACTTCCCGCGCTGCGGAAGCACCGCGGCGAACTTCGAGCCGCGCACGCACATCTTGCCCTTCGGGTCCTGCCACAGCTTTTCGATCGTGTGCAGGTGTCCCAGCGCACGCGCGACGGTCTGGAAATCGTGGTCCGAAAAATGCGCGGCGATGTCCTGGTAGTAGCGCGGCTCGACCTCGATCATCGCAAGCACTTGCTGTGCCAGTGCCTCGACCTTGGCGTCGGTCGCGCCGAGCGCCGGGGGCAGCGGATCGGCCTTGCCCGCCACGTAGTCGTCGACCTTGGCGCGGTCGGCGTAGGCGTAGGCGATACGCTCGAAACGCTCGACCGGGATGCCTTCGCCGATGGTCGCATCGATGCCGACCTTGGCGCCGGTGGGGACCACGCCGTGCGGCATCACCGCCAGGCTGGAGTCGAGCGGCTTGGCGCGTGCGCCCGGGATGATGATCACGTCGCGGTCGCCCTGCACCCGGGTCGCGATCGCCCACTCGACGTCCATCGCGTTGAACGG
>LNFM01002354.1_pt1 | contig 39853 bp, 67 predicted proteins | sample 596031 | NCBI WGS metagenome assembly LNFM01 (sample SAMN04254537, study PRJNA301005) | activated carbon metagenome | isolation source: dual media filters at the Ann Arbor, Michigan drinking water treatment plant | place: USA: Ann Arbor | reverse complement strand
TTTTTTTTTTTTTTTTTTTTTTTTTTTCCTATAACTCCTAGAGCGCCCCCAGGACTCCTGAGGACCACAAGGCGACGTCCCACGGAAGGCGATGGCCTTCCCTTTCCGATGGCCGACCCCTTTCGACTTTCCGGCTTTACAGATATGATGATTATATCGGGTTGATAACCGATCCGTAATCGCCGCGCCCTTCATCGCACACAGCCCCGGAGCAGCCTAATGACCACGATAACACGACAATCCCTCGCCCTCTTGCGCGCGAAAGAAAGCAAGAACTTTCTTTGTCATGAGAACATGCTACGCTTGCTTATTCATGCACAAGCGCTCCGCTTTATCGCAGGTGATCGCGCGCCAAAGGAATCGAGGAAGATAATTGCGGAGGGGATTCAATATTACATGGAGCATGAGAAGAGGATTTTACAAAGCAAGGCGCAATACGAAATATCAAAGCCATATGATCAGCCCGCGCGAATCACTGCCTTGAAAGGTCCGCTCCATGAAGGTTAAGGCGACGCATTCGACAATCAAACAGATTCTCGCGCACGCGGATGCAATCGCCAAGGCGTTCGCGCGGATGCAGGACCTTGTTACGACCGCGGCAATCCCTGCACCTGAGTCCGTTCGGAAGGAAATCGGGGCGATTCTTTACGACATGAATGTTGTACCGGTCGAGGCGCTTTATTCCTTGCGGGAAATCTCAAATTTCTACGCGGACGAAGCGATTGCGCTGGAAAAGGCTGCCGACGCGGTAAGAAAGCATCGGGAAAGGAAAGAAAACGGGTGGACGCAAAAATATCGCCCAAGGACGACCCGAGACGGGAAGAAAAGCCGTGCGGCACAATCCCCCGAAATTTGTTCCTCGGAAGAGTATGAAGAGATAGCGAGGATGGCGCAGGCAGGAAAGTTTTCAGACGAAGGCGAGGAACGCGCCACGCCCGAACCGCAACCCCTAATCGACGCGACGCCAAAGACAGGCAAGGCGAGCCTGGACTTCTAGCGCCGGGCGGGACAGGTTCAGGGTCGCACCTGTCCCGCCCGAAAACTTTTTCCTCCCTTATAGCTTTTCCGCTTGACAAAGGTTCTGCCCCGCATTATACCTATTGCATGGTTGCAGGCAATTCCGCCCGACACCATCCACGGCGCGAAGCGCCACGAACTTTGGAGCCTCTCATGTTCAATATCCCCGAGTCCCTCGAATACAACGGCGTCAAGGTTGCCCTGTCCGGCGAGTCGGCCGATCGTATCCAGAACGCTATCAACTACCTCCTGCCCTACGGCTTCGGCAAGTCCCTTCAGGACGCGGTTGCCGGCCTCAAGAAGGAAATGAAGGAAGCTGGTGCGGACGAAGAGACAATCTCCGCCGCAATCGCCTCCGACATGGCTGCCCGCGCCGAGTCCATCCTTGCCGGAACCATCGGCACGCGCGGCCCGCGTCTGACTGGCCCGGATGCGACCCGTCGCGTCGTCATTGACGAGTTCTTCAAGGTCTGGGCAAAGTCCATGTCGGACAAGGGCAAGGCGCTGCCGAGCCTCAAGTCCCGCTTCAACGTCACGGCGAAAGACGCGACGGACGAGCAGAAGAAAGCGGTTGCCGAGGCCGTCGCCGCGATCCGGGCGAAGTATGCCGAACTTAACTCCGTGAAGATCGAGGAAGAGGTCGCGCGCCGCCTTGCCATGCAGGCGACCCAGCTTGACGTCGATTTTGACCTTGACCTTGACGACAAGGTTGAAGGGGACGAGCCAGACGACGGCGAAGTCGAAGACAACACGGGCGAAGACGAGTAAGCCTCGCATCAGCGCCTTGCGATCTAACATCGGACTTCAAGGGGCGGCGCGAGTCGCCCCCTTTTCTTTGTCGGGCGGACGCGGGCAGGACGGCCCAAGGATGGCCAACGTAGAAGGCACGGACGCGCGCGTAGGCCGGATCGGGCCGATTGTCAATCCCCGCGACGGCGACGGCGGCGGGACGCGCCGGGCGGATCGGTCGGGGGTTTGCATCGCGTCGCCCCGCGCGCCCACCACACGGCCCTGCAACGCCCGCCCGAGGGCGACACCTTGTCCACAATTTCTTGCCTTTTCCTCTTGACGCGCAACCGTGGCCGTGCGACCCTGAACCGTCGCCCATCGACGATTTTGGTCAACCCCCACGTTAACCAAAACACGGAGTCGCCCATGCGGAGCCGCAAGTAATGGCTCCTGAGCACCAATCACGAAGATAAGGCTACTAGCGCCCAAAGCTAGACGGCTTGGCGGAGCCATAAACCGCCACCAAACTTTTCGGAGTCCCTCCAATGACTGACCCCCGCATCCTAGACCCGGACGACTTTGCGGACGATCAAGACGACTTGGCCTCCCTCGAAGTCGTTTCAACCCGTTGGCTCACCTCGCCGGAGTCCGACTCATGAGCCTATCCCTCTTTTTCGCTCTGACTCTCGCGCCGTTCCTTTCCGCTTGGCTCGTCGCGGAAGGCGTAAAGCAATACGCGCAGGCTCGGAAGCGGCAGCGCTGACCCACAGTCCACGGCAGTGCCTTGCCATTCTAGGCGCATTGTCGTGGGCGACCTTCTCGGAGTCCTTCATGCCTGCCCCCCACGAACTAACCTTTCTGATCACAGTTAACTCCTCCCTCGGCGCGACTTCCGGCCAGCGCCTCTTCGCGGTCGAAATCCGCCGGAAGGAGTATCTCTCGCAGGTTCAGACCTTCCCCACGCGCGAACGGGCGGAAGCCTACGCGGCAGTGATCGCGAAGAGGCTTGAGCGCCTGCTAGAGGCAGGGATTGAACTGCTGGACTAGCGCCGCAGCCAAACGAGGCACGACTATGAGCACTAAGCTTGACTTTATTTGTGAATACAAGCGGGAGCTTCTCGCCCGATATGATTGGGCGCAAGACGAGGCTCGGCTCGCAAAATTTATGCTCAGTCTTCACAAGACACCCCACGGGACAAAAAACTTGTGGAACAATGACGGCGAGGCAGTTATTGCCGCGTGGCGTGCGATTGGTGGGCCAGCGATAACAGGAACGGCCAAGCCTTCCTACAAGGCGTTGCGGGCGCTTCCAGACTGACCGTCAGTCCCGCCTTGCCCAGTCCCGCCTTGCGATCTCACAGCAATCCCTGAGGCAGCCCAATGGCCTACCGAGCAAAACCCAAGTTGCAGCCAAAGTCCCGCCCGGCGCCAAAGGTTGACGAGGCACGCCCCAGCGCTCCGTGGTCGCCGCCGGCCTGCGCAATCCCTGTCTGGCTCGGCCCAGACGGCGATTTGATGATCGGCCTGCCGCCACGCGCTGGCGAAGCCGGCCATTCCGTCCGCGTCACCTCCAAGCGCCCGGAAGTCATGGCGAGTGTTCTGCTCCGCGTCCTCTCTGACCGGGCGGCAGCCCCCTTTGCTCGTATCTCCGAGCCGGGCGTTCCGACCCAAGCGCTCACGTCCGCGCTGGAGTCCGCCCTAGCCCAAGGGAAACGCGTCATTCACGCGGAACTCCGGCTGGACAATCTGGAAGACTCCGACTTTCTTGCCTAAGCCCCAACGAGGCACGATATGAGCCAGCATTCTTCTCTCCGACTTCGCCGTTCCCGTTTCGACTGGCGCACCTTCGATAAGCTTCCGAGGCATGTGAAGGAACTCTGCTGGGAATTCGGCTGCCACTGGATCGGAGCAGGGCCAGACGAGGCACGAATGCCAGCTTTTTGGGAGCAGCTGGAGTCCAAGCGCCGCGAGGCTTGCCGCGAAACTTACGGCCCGGAGCACCCTTCCGCACAAGTCACCTTCACTCTTGACGATTTTCTGGACTGATCCCACATCAGTGCCTTGCGATCTCACGGCAAACACTGCACCCAAAGGAGCCCCTCATGAACTGGACCCAAAAGCATCCCAAAGCCACTTTCGAAATGCTCGGCGCAATTCCTTCCTTTCTTTCCGAGTCAGACCCACGCCCAGCCCGAGAGCAGTTTGACGAGAACTACGCTTTCGCCGGCGGCTGGACGCCGTTCTCCGGCTTCACCATGCTCCCTTCCGGGAATATCCAATACCCGGAAGACGATGAGACGAGGCTCCTGTTCGAAACCAGGCTCCGTGACGAACTCATCCGAGTCTACGAGCACGCCTGGGTGGCGATCATCCAGCCTGACGGCAAGTTCGAAATCTCCCGAATGGACTGAGGAGCGGCCCCCATGCAAACTTTCCTCCCTTACCCAGACGGAGAATCTCATGACCATCCTCGACTCCTTCACCCGAGAGTCCTTCCCCGTCGCCGCCACCTCCGGCGAACTCAACCCGCCCGGCTGGACTCGCGGGGCCTTTGGCCTCTTCTTCGACCTGAAGCTGGCCCGTTGGGTCTTAACGCACCTGCTCTCCCGCAAGGTTTTCCAGTTCCACTTCCTCTCGATCGAGGCCGCGTGCGAGGCGGTGCTGGAGCTTGAGGCCCTGGGCCTCGATTGGGAGCAGGAGCATCCGCACAACTTTGGTGATCGTCTCCTGGGCCGAAAGGTGCTCACAATCCTAAAGCAACGCGCCGAGCCGGCCCCAGATCACCTGTCCGACGTCAAGCGCCGACTTGCGGAGCTTATCGCCGATGGCTGACCCCGAGCGTTTGCAACAAAAGGAACGCACAAATGCCAGAACACAAACAGTTTGTCAAAAAAGAGATCACCAACATCTGGAGATTTTCTGAGGCAGAAGTCCTAGCGCTCTTACGAGCTGCAGTAGGATCACCAAAAGGAGAAATTGAGTTCGAGTGTGATGAACTCGTGTTAAGAGTTCGCACATCAGAATTTGAGCAGACAGAGCCGAAGAATGAAAACGGAGAGTAACCCAACAATCAACCCAGAAGAGGCCCAGCAACTCGCGAGCCTTTCCGAGTCAATCACCCTTCTCCGCGAGCGCCGCAGGAAGCTGACGCTGACCATCGCGAAGCTGGTGGAGAGAAGGAAAATCATTTCAGATCGTCTTCGGACGAGAGCTAGAAGACAGGAGAAAGCTGATGGTTGATCTAAGCAAAAATAACGAGGCACTAACAGCTTTCTTTCAAAGTGCTAAAAGGATCGAAGCGCTGTTCGGTGATTACGGCCTTCTTGCCAAGGCGCGCAGCATTCCCAACGAGAGAGTCAGAGCAGTGAACACTCTGCGCATCACAACGGACAGCTACGGCCGCATGACGCCGGAGTTAGATGCACTGGCCCAGCGCGTCTTCACTCTGATGAAGACTGAGGAACGCGCCGCTGGCGAGGCAGAGCGAGACCTGCTGCTCGCAGCGTATGCCGCAGAACTGGAATCGCTGCGCGCCGTCCTTCCCTCGCTTGCGGCGAAAGCTTCGATAGAACTTGGCGCGATCGCCCGATCACTCTTTCCCCAGGAGCACCCTCTTGATGATTAACATCTTAATCGGCCTTGGAATCCCAGTCGCAATCGCCGCCTTCGGCCTTTACTCCATCTTCCACGGGAGCTGGTGAGATGAAATTCCTCCCAGGAGACAAAATTCGAGCACCCATCAAAATGTGGTGCGAAGGCGTTCAGGTTGAGGATGCTGCTATACAGCAACTTCAAAACGTGGCAAGCCTGCCGTTCATCCATAAGCACGTCGCGGCCATGCCCGACGTGCACTGGGGGAAAGGTGCGACGGTAGGTTCCGTCATTGCGACGAAGGGCGCAATCGTGCCAGCGGCCGTTGGCGTCGATATCGGCTGTGGCATGTGCGCTTGGCAATTGACCTTACGCGCCAATGACCTTCCCGACAACCTGCACGAAATCCGATCTGATCTCGAGGCCGCCGTTCCGCACGGCCGGACAGATAACGGCGGGCGCAATGATCGCGGCGCGTGGGGCGAGATCACGGACGCCAATGCCCGGCGTTGGGCGGAACTCGCTGCCGGGTATGAAAAGATTATCACGAAGCACCCAAAGGCGAAAAGCTTCAACAACGCCAATCATCTCGGCTCTCTCGGAACCGGCAACCACTTCATAGAGCTATGCCTAGACGAAGGCGACAATGTTTGGGTGATGCTGCACTCAGGTTCTCGCGGCGCGGGAAACCGCATCGGCTCCTATTTCATCGAGCGCGCGAAGGAAGAGATGCGTCGATATTTCATCGACAAGTTTCTTCCAGACGATGACCTAGCCTATCTGGTTGAGCATTCCGAGCTATTCGACGATTATGTCGAGGCCGTGCACTGGGCGCAGGAATTCGCGTGGCAAAATCGTCTGTCAATGATGGACGCAACGCTCTCGGCGCTGCGCGGTCATCTGCCGGCGTTCGATGTCACCAAGACGGCCGTCAACTGCCATCACAACTACATCTCGAAAGAGAACCACTTCGGGTCGAATGTGTGGGTGACGCGCAAAGGCGCTGTCCGAGCGCGTGAGGGCGACCTCGGCATCATCCCAGGCTCTATGGGAACAGGATCATTCATCGTCCGCGGGAAGGGCAACGCCGATAGCTTCTGCTCATGCGCCCACGGCGCCGGACGTTCAATGTCTCGCGGACAAGCCAAGAAGCAGATCAGCCTAGAGGACCACGCCAAGGCTGTCGCTGGAATCGAATGCCGACTTGACGCCGACGTGCTGGACGAGAGCCCTGCGGCATACAAGGACATCTCTGCCGTCATCGCCGCGCAGAGCGATCTTATTGAGATCGTTCACCGTTTGCGTCAAGTTCTTAATGTAAAGGGCTGAACCATGACTACAATCACCCCCCGCTGTCACAACAAACCGTTTCGGGAGATGACCACCCCGGAACTTCGCGAAGAACTCGCCTACTGGGAGGAACAACTTTTTGGAAAGCAAGGCTGGGGCGCGAGCCTCGGGGCGGCGAGTGACTTCATCAAAGAAATCAAGCAGATTCTAGCCACGAGAGAAGGGAAAGAGTCCAGCTTGACTCCGCTTTCGTCTGGAAAGAATCCCCCGAAGGGCACGACTATTGGGCAAAAATCTACGCCAAGAAAAAACTTCCCCCCCGACGCCAGAGCGAAGCTTCTCGCCATGCTCAAACTCTCCGGCCCGAAACGAGGTTTCGCCTCAATGGACCCTGAGCGACAGCGCGCCATCGCCTCTTCCGGCGGAAAGGCGGTCCGGCCCGAGAACCGGAGCTTCAGCCTTGACCGAGACCTGGCGAAAACTGCCGGGCGCAAAGGCGGCCTCGCAACCGCGCCAGAGAAGCGAACTTACAGCACCAATCCGGGCTCGGCGGCGACTGCCGGCCGGAAGGGCGGAGCCACGAGTCGGAGGAAACCGGCAAAGGCTGTGCCCTAACCCCTGCGATCCTGCGGCCTGTGCAGCGAAGAGATTGGAGAAGACAATGGTGCAACCTAAAGCATTCCCAACACTAGACGTTCTCGGCGCGGCGACCGGCCGCCTGATGGGTGATATTGGGGGAATTTACGAAGTCGCTAACTTCGTTACGGGCGAGAGTATTTATACGCATCAACTCCCGCGCGTCTGCCGAGAATTCGCAGCGCACCTGAAGACTTACCGCGCCGATCTATTGCCGGTCTTCGACGAAGCTGAAACGGTTACACCGGAGAATTACAAAGAGATCGGGGCGGATTGGCTACGGCGCTTCGGAGAGACGATCGACGTGCGGCGAATGGGAGAAGATGAGCACGAGCGCATCGACCCGATGAGCGAACTGGTAGAAAAAGTTCACCCAGACAACATCATCGTCGTTCCCGTTGGAGAACCCAATGAGCATTCCTAAAGTCTGTATAGAGGCGGCTGGATCGCCAGACGATTATGGGCTCGCGCCAAACTATCAGAGAGATGTTCGCAAAGCCCGCGCCCGCTGCGTCATCCTCGCGCTGGCGGAAGAGATGCCGGAAGATGCTGTAGACGCTGCCGCCAAAACTATATGGGGCGACGCCGACTGGCGACGCATTTCGATAAACCAAGGCAACGAGCTTTATGCGCAAGGGGTCCGCATTGACTCCCTTGAGGAGACTGTAAGGGGGATGAGAAAGGCGCTGGAGCCGTGGGCGAATGCCGCGCGTAGGGTAAATTATTTCGACGGCGAAGGATATGACGCACGGCTGTATGCGCTTCACGATGCCGGATCGGCTTTGCGAGAATTGTGTGATGGCATAGACGGCAGGCCGTTGTGCGTCAGTGACCTACGGCGCGCGATCACCGCCCTCGCCTCATCAGAGAGCGTCGTCAAGAGCGAAGACAGCGATGCTTAGAGCAATCGAATACGGCTTGATGGTCGTCTTATCGTTCATCGTAACGTGGAACGTCCATCCATTCATCGCAGGATTTTGGGCCGCGATTTTGTGCTGGGCTGCCATTGAACACATCACGGCGTGGAAGAGCGAAGGAGAGAATGATGGCGTGGAGTGACGAAGCAAAGAAGCAGGCAATCTACGTATTTGAAACGTTGCTCGTTGACGACGGGCCAATCCGCGAGCAAATGCAGTCAAGATTACTCGCCGCCCTCGACGCTGCCGCCGCTGTTGATGGCGATGCGGGGTGGCAGCCGATTGAGACGGCGCCGAAAGACGGCACGCGCATTCTGGTTTTTGGACCATCGAATGATGGCGACAAAACTTACATCGACGTGTGCGCTTGGCCGTGCAATTGGGACGGGTTATGGCCTGTTGCATACATGGCTTATGCGGCGGGAGAGCCGTCCCATTGGATGCCGCTCCCTTCGCCGCCATCCGCACTAAAGAGGCTGAAATGAGTGACGATATCGAAACGCTGCGTCGTCTTGCCGACCATTTAGGAACGGAAGAACGCAAGGACGCCATCGCCGCGCTGGAGCGGGTGGAGAAGGAACTGTCCTTCGTGTCCCGTGAAGCCAACAGGCTCGCGAACGATTTGCGCAACATGAAAGCCGACCGCGACTCTCTCCGCAAGGCCCTCGACGACCGCTGGGCCGCAGACCTGAAGGCCGCGAAGGCGATCTTTGCTGAAACAGGTAGGACAAGCGGCTTCCCGAGCGTGCGGGAAGTTGTTGCGTGGTATGCGGCCGAGGTGGAGAGGTTGGAGACAATGCTGCGTGATGAAAGGGTTATAGCACTGAGAAATGAGGCGCAATTGAACAACCTCAAACACGAACTCGTGGAACTCTCCACCCCCTCATCAAAGGAACTCCCATGACCCTATCCTACCTTCTTCTCGTCGCGGTGCTCGACTCCGGCCCGCTCACCTACGAGCCCTTCACCACCTGGCCAAGCCTGCAATCCTGCCTCGCCGCCGGGGAGTCCAGCCAAGTCTTCTTGCGCGAGCTTGGTGCAGGCGGGACGTTCAAATGTCGCGCGACTTGGGAGCCTGCTGATGACTGAGCTAAAGCTTTGCAAAGACTGCAAGTGGGCGGTGCCGGACACAAATGTATTCTTGCGCCCGGTGTGGAATGACAACACAGAATGTTGCTCGCCAAAAAATCTACGAGGATATAATCTTGTGAACGGAGAAAAATTAAGATTTTTAATCAAGGCTAAAAACCTGAGAACATCAATTGATTGTTGCGGCAAAAATGGAGACTGGTGGGAGCCCCGCTCATGAAACGCCAACATCTCGTCGAACTCGCTCGCCTGATCGGAGACCTGCGGGGAGACCTGACCCCGGTTCGGTATCAGCAGCTTCTCGCCGATGTCTCGGACCTGGCCGCGAGAGTCAACCCAGCGTTCAGCCCGGAGCGCTTCCGTGAGGAAGCGGCAACCCGACACGTTAAGCAGCGCGGAGGCTCTCTGTGACCCTAATCTCCCTCCCTTTCGCTGAAATCAAACTAACCACGGAGACTCCCCGCCGAACAGACTTTGATGACCTGATCCGAGCGCTCGTGGCTCTGAGAGAAACTTACCCCTATGTTGAGGCCCCGTATTGGGGAGCCTAACCTCGATCCAACCCTGAAAGGAAACCAGCATGTCTCTTCCGATTGTCGGCGCTCTTTAGGATTTTGTTCCTATTGACGTTGGTTGGCTTTTATAATATAGTGCAATCCCCAACCAACGGAGATCTTCAATGAAATTGATCCAGCTAACTCGGGGCATGTTTGCTCAAATCGATGATGAAGACTTTGACCGCGTAATGGCTCAAGGTCGATGGCAAGCTGTTGTTGGGTATAACACTTGGTATGCGTCAACTTCTTTTAAGATACCAGGAACCAGAAAGAACAGAAAAGTATTACTGCACAGATTTATAATGGGGTGCGAAGAAGGAGACGGTCAGCGAGTAGATCACAAAGATGAAAACGGATTGAATTGCCAGAAAGAAAACTTACGGATAGCCTCTGCAACATTGAATAGTTTCAACAGAAAAGAGCTATTAGCAAATAACACCTCAGGAGTCGAGGGTGTTTATTGGAGTAAACAAAAACAAAAATGGGTAGGAGAGATTATTTGGTACGGAAAGAAAATTTATTGTGGGGCAAGCAAAGATTTGGCTATAGCAGGCCAAATGCGACAAGCAATGAAGGATAAGTTAATGGAAGGAGTTGAATTAGATGAGAAAATAGCCAGCCTCGACTTAACAAGCGAAATAACCCTAGATGACTTAACAGGAGTATGAAAATGAGTCTTCCAATTGTTGGATCAGTCTATCGCCCCCCGGCCAAAGCACTCCTCGCTGTTCTCCCGGCCGGAACACTCCTGCTCGCCCGCCCGGAGCCCGAGAACCCGCATGATCCGAACGCAATCATGGTGGTGCTCCCGACAGGGGCCATCCCACATACTCACAAGGACGTGATTGCAACCGCCGTCGCCGGCTACGGCTTCACCTCAGACGACATTTTCGAGGCAGCCGAGTGGCACGTCGGCTACATTCCGGCGAAAATCGCAGTCCACCTCGCGCCGAAGATGGCGGGGGAAGAGGCTGAAGGGAAGCTGACCTTCGACCTCGCCGGGAAACCCAAGATCGATCTCCCGATCGGGGAAGGGTATGAAGCATGAGTGACCCAACTTATGTAAAAGAAGAGATCGACGCTAATCCAACTTGGAAACTGGCGTGGGTCTTGAGTGAAATTGACAACGATGCAGCCCCAATAGGCTGGGGCCGCTACATCTTTGTTGCAAAGTGTCTGCAACATTTTTACACTTTAACAGAAAAACCGAAGGAGCCTTATCATGGGAATTGATGCGCAAATCTTGATCCGACGAGGAGAACGAACTTCCTTGTTCGAAGAGATTGACAAGTGTTGGTTTGCGAGTGGAAGGGAGTCTTACACACATTCTCACTTCAAACTCTCCCCTCGATCGTTGGTTTGCCCAACCTGCAACCACGAATGTGCCAACATTGGGGGAGGTGGGTCTAAAGCCTTCCACTACTGTCACGGCTGCGGGACGAACTACGTAACTTCCGGCAGCAAAGTCTACAAAGGAGAAGACTTATTCAAGATCACGGATGAAATCAGACAGGGAACTGCTGAGCCCTATTTTGATGGAAAAGATTTTCCTCAATTCTACATGGAGTCCTGAAGAATGGTCAAAGAGACAACGCTACCAGCGCCCTCCCACGACCCGCGCCATATCCGCTACGCCCTGGCAGTCAACACGGTCCTCGCGTCGATGAAGCTCGACTCCCGGACCTTGATGACCGCCAACGATGCACAGCGGGTCGCGCAGATCTTCGCGCTTCTTCACCTGGATAAGATCATCGAGAGGGAGACTGAGCGCGGGACGGTGGAAGCCCCGGAGCAGCCGCCGGCAGACCCGAGGCTTGCGGACATCGAGCGGAGACTGGCCGAGAGCTTGGAGGTGGTTGACTCCGCTTTGGTTCCGAGAGGCCAAACCCCCAGCTAAGGGCCTTTCGGCGAGGGGTGGAAAGGTAATGTGTCCCACCCCTCTGCGAAGGGCCACGAGCCTGAGTTCAAAAACGGAGCCAAACTGATGCACCCTGACGTCCGAGAAGCCCTAGAAGACTCAATCAAGCACTGGGAAGAGAATGTTGCAGCACAGTTCCCATCCCAAGCCCATGTCTGGGCAGATCACTGTGCACTCTGCAACCTTTTCAATGATCGGATATGGAGAACCGGGGAAGAAGAAGACTGCGTTCACGAAACTTATGGCCCCTGCCCTGTCTACGCCCGCACAGGAGAAGACCAGTGTGGAGGCTCCCCTTGGGAAAAGGCACAGCTTTCTCAGGGGAAATGGAATATCGGTGTGATCCCCAAAGAACAATGGCAAGAGGCGGCCCAAGCCGAGCTTGACTTTCTCCGCTCTCTCCGAGAAGACTGATGACCGAGGACAAGTTACGAGTCAAGAAACTCGCGGACAAATACTGCGATGAGCACGGCGGACCCCCGAAAAAAGAGGAAAGCCCAATCATTGGGGTGGACTATGCTGGGATTGAGCTCAGGACTCTAGCTTGGCTAGATGAAGTATCTGAGATAAGTCTTGAGGATTGGGCTAGCCTTTATAGAGCTACGCTCGAGCCAAAACGCAGGCCAGAAACAAAATACGTAGAGACAATCCCAATCCCAAAACTCCCTCCCGACAAACCCTGGACCCAATTCAACCCAACCCCAAAGAACCCGAAGCGAGGCCGACGTTGACCTTCCCCCCAACTCTAGAACAAGCCGCAATCCTGTCCTCCGCGCGAGAGTCCAACGCATCTTTGATGATCTCCGCCCTCGCGGGCACCGGCAAAGCTTTGCGCAATGACCAGCGAGTTGTCACACCACGAGGTTTGCGCGCCATTTCTGAGATCCAAGTGGGAGATTTAGTTGCCAGTAATGATGGCCAATTTTATCCTGTATCTGGGGTTTTCCCGCAAGGGAAAAAGCTGCAATTTTCATTAAAATTCTCGGATGGAACTTATGTAGTAACATCTGCAGACCATATCTGGACTATGCGGCGTGCTGACAACAAAATTGTAAATGTTACGACCCTAGAATTAGGACAAAAATGTAGGTCTAATGCAGGAAATGTTTCTTGGGGGGATGGGACTAGAGCCTATTGGTTTTTGCCTATGACTGCCCCAGTAAATTATCCTACAACAAATCTACTTCCAATGGACCCTTGGTTTCTAGGAATCCTTATTGGAGATGGTTGTTTGCAAGAAAAAAGTATATGCTTTTCTTCTGCTGATAAGGAAATAGTAGAAAAAGTGGCCGCGATTGCAGCTGAGGATTTCCTTCTAAATTGCAGAAAAACCTCAGATTTTGGGTATGATTATAGATTAGCCTCCCCGAGTAATTTGGGGAAAGAAAATCTATTGTTAAATATTTTACGCCAACTACAATTAGCTGGCAAAAAGTCTGAGGATAAATTCATTCCCTGGCAATACATGACAGCACCAATAAATGATAGAATTGCGATTCTTCAAGGCTTGTTCGATAGTGATGGAAGTGCGAATGGGCCTGCAGTGGATTATGTAACAACAAGTCTAGCTTTAGCTTACGATGTAAAAACTCTTGTAGAAAGTCTGGGAGGAACAGCAGTGTTGTCTGAAAAGCAAACAACACATAAAGTAGCGTTTCGTCTTTACGTAAAACTGCCCCCCGGCATTCAACCTTTTAGCTTGTCTAGAAAAACAGCTAATTATAATCCAAAACAACGTAAACCCTATAGAGCACTAGAGTCTGTTACTCAACTTAAGGAAGAGGCAGAATGCACTTGTATAAGTATTCAATCCCCGACTTCTCTGTTTTTAACAGAGAACTTTATAGTAACACATAACACGACCACTCTCGCCATGCTTGCGGAGGCTTTGCCCCCAGTCCCTTCCCTCGCTCTTGCCTTCAATGTCAAGATCAAGAAGGAGCTGGAAGAACGATTCCCCTCCCACTTCACCGTGCTGACGCTCAACGGCCTTGGCCACCGCGCCTGGACCCGGAAGGTTGGCCCAGTCACCCTCGACGATCGCAAGCTCGGGAAGATTCTGACCGCAGTTGCCTCCGAATGGGGGACAAGTCTCTCTCAAGACGACTGGGCCGACGCACTTCGACTCACCTCCGCTGCGATGAATGCCGGAGTCATTCCAAACTTCTTCCCTCTCAAGGGGTTTGTAGTGGACTCTCCTGCAATCTGGACCTCCCTCGCCCTGGACTTGGACGTGAACCCAGACCTTGGAGAGCTGGCCCGCGAAGTCTTGATCGAGTCCATCAAGCAGGGGCACGGCACCGGCGGAAAACAGATCATCTCCTACGATGACCAAATTTACCTTCCCACCTTCTTTGGTGGAGCCTTTTCTCCGCAGGCTCTTGTGATGGTGGATGAGGCGCAGGACCTGAGTCCGGTCCAGCACGAGATGATCCGCAAGGTTTGCCCGAAGGGGAGACTCATCGTCGTGGGCGATCCGAAGCAGGCAATCTATGCTTTCCGTGGGGCTGACAGCTCGTCGATGGAAAAGCTTCGAGGGCTTCGCCAGGACTGGATCGACCTCCCCCTAACCTTGACTTTCCGCTGCCCGAAGGTGGTGGTCGAGCGGCAGCAGGAACACGCCCCCGGCTACACCGCAGCGGAGTCGAATCTCGACGGCCAAGTCATCTCGCTTCTGGGCCTCGAAGAGGGCTGGAGCTGGGACGCCATCCCATCCGGCCAGACTGCTGTCCTCTGCCGCAACAATGCCCCGCTTCTCTCCCTCGCGCTGAAGCTCCTGGCCCGTCACATCGGCGTCGTCATGCTGGGGCGGGACATTGGAAAAGGACTGATCGCGCTGGCGAAAAAGGTTCTGCCCAACCCGGAGCTGGTGTCTGCCTCCTGCATCCCGCTAATCGCCGACTGGCGAGATCGTGAAGTCTCCCTCGCCAAGGCGAACGAGAAGCAGCACAAGATTTCCGGGATCGAGGACCGCGCGGAATGCCTCTTGGCGGTGCTGGAACACGTGGCCTCCGCCGGGGAGCTTCAGACGAAGCTAAAGGATCTCTTTTCGCGCGAGCGAGGGCAGGTCACGCTCGCGTCTGGCCACCGCGCAAAGGGGCTGGAATGGCAGCACGTCCTGCACCTCGACCCATTTCGGATTCCCTCAAGGTACGCGAAGAAGGCTGCGGCGGCAGGGCACCCTGGCCAACTTGAGCAGGAGTACAATCTCAGGTATGTAATCGAGACTCGCGCCAAGGAAACTCTGATCCTGGCCAATCTGGAGGACTTTGAATGACCGAGCTTAAGCGTGAAATCAAATTCATTCCAGCTTACAATAAAGTCGCAGAGGGCTTCGGTCGGCATGGAATGGAGATTTTGTGGGTTCTCTCTGGCCCAGAGGGCGCAATAACTTTAAGGATGAGCACAAACTGGTACACACCCGAAGACCAAAGAGAATTTCACAGAAAACCCATTGGCTACTTTCAGCGCTATCCTTGGGGAGTTGATCTTTCCTATCACTCCCATGTGCCGCACTACGAAGGACAGTCTTGCAACGAGCATTGTGCTTTCTTGGAAGGAAAACCCTGCTATGCTGACGGAACATCACTTGGGGCAGATGAAATCATGGACGAATTTCTCCTTCAAGGAGAAGATGTGATCTGGAAGAAACTTGAAGAATGGTATGAGTCAGAACTCAAAAACAACCTAACATATGAGATATGACATGAGCATCCAACTTCCCACCCTGAAACTCCGCCTCGAAGCCTTTCGCGGTCGATGGAAAAGCGACGCGCCATTCACCCGCGAAGACTTTGCCAAAGCTATGGGCATTCCTGTTGGCACAGCCAGCGCAACATGCAGCTACGCCGCGCGTGAAGGGTTGCTTACGCACAGCGGCGCACGACCTCGCCGATACTCCTTTCCACAAGCAGCGCCTGCGGCGCAGGCCGACATCGACTCCCTCCTGTCCATCGTAGCTGAAATCGACGCGAAGGGAATCAAACGCACCACCATTGCTCCACTTCTCTCCTGGGCTGCAAATGCCCTTCTCACAGCTTAGCTGGAGTCCTCTCATGACTATCTACTTCCAAAACCCTGGCGAGATTGACCCCCGCCTCATCACCACGCTCGGCGTCAATGTGAAGGAGTCCGACTCCCCGGTCGGCTTCTTCGGAACGGGCCTGAAATACGCCTTGGCCGTCCTGCTCCGCGAGCACCACGAAGTGACCATCTGGTCCGGCGAGCGAAAGTTCTCCTTCCGAAAGGTTCAAGACGTGCTTCGTGGAAAGGAGTTCAACTTCATCCACATGACAGAAGGAGAGCAGACTTCCCCCTTGGGCTTCACCACCGAGCTGGGCAAGAACTGGACCGTCGCCAATGCTTACCGGGAACTCTACTGCAACGCAAAGGACGAAGGTGGCGGCGTGATTGAGAGGGCAACCCCAATTGCAGGCTCTACCCTGATCGAGGTCTCCGGCTCAGCCTTTGAGCAAATCCACCTGACCCGAGATGAGTTCCTTCTCTCGCCAAAACTCACCCCCCTTTCATGCAGCAACGATGCCCTGAAAGTCTTCCCCATTCCATCCTCTCAAATCTTCTTCCGAGGGATCGCTGCACGAACTCTCCAGAAAAACTCCGTCCTTCGGTACAATCTAATCAGTGCACAAGAGTTAACCGAAGATCGCACTCTCAAATACCCCTACTTTGTGGACTCCGCGATCGCGGTCTTCATCACCAAGTTCCTTTCCGACCCTGTAGCACTCCACACCATCCTGACCACCGAGTGCTTTGAGCATGAACTGGACCTGACCGCCTGGAACTGCGAATGGAGCGATCACTTCCTTGCTGCCGTGCGACTTGCAATCCGAGCTGCTCCGACAAAAGTCGACAGTCGCGTCACTTCGAAGTTCTTCGAGAAGAAACTTGCGGCGGATGAAGTCTATACTGAGATCACCCTCAACGCTGAGCAAGAAGAAAGGCTTGCCTTTGCGAAGGAGTTTCTCTGCTCTTGTGGTTTCTCCGTCACCAACTTCAAGATCATCCCAGTCGAATATCTGGGGGAGAACATTCTCGGGATGGCAGATCACAGGACAAGAACCATCCGAGTCTCCTCCCTCGCATTCTCCCATCCTGACGAACTTGTTCGGACCTTGCTCGAAGAGTTCGTCCACCTCAACTTTCACGTCCAAGACGAGACAAGGATGATGCAGAATGCCCTGATCTCCCAACTCCACCGCGTCAGTGCTGAGCTTTTCAAGTACCAGAAGAAGTTTGGCCTAAGTATTACGCTCGATGATGATATCCCCTTCTAGGAGCACCAAATGTCCGCCGAAACACTACTCTCCGCCGCCCGCCGACTTCTCCGTCTCGTCCGAATAAACAACGAGCGAGACGGCGGGTTGATTTCCAACGACACCAGCAGCGCAGCCGAAATCCTTTCCCGCATGATCGAGGAAGAGGACCGGAGGACCAAGGAGCAAAGCAATGAAAAAGTGGACTGAGCCCCTCACCAAATTGATCTCCGAGATGGAAGAGCACAGAGACGCTCTTCAACTTGAGCAGGACACCTCCGAGGAAGAGATGGAAAACTTTGACCCAGAGGAAGAAGGGGCAATAGAGCCGGAACAAATCGAGCATCAGGGTGACATCGATCAGCTTGATGAAGTGCTGGATCTGCTTAACCAAGCAATGGACCTAATCTCATGACCGACCCCAAGCCTGTCTGGCCTGAAGGGGCTCCCCAACTCTCCTACTTCGACCCTTCCCGACCGACAGTCGGCCCGGACCGACCATCGCTCCTCCGCCCGGACGGCACCCCCTTCAACGTAGTGCTCCCTTCCCTCATGCTCACTCCAGACCCTTCCGGCACGATCACCCTCTGGGGCTTCTTCCCGATGGATGGGCAGTCCTCTTCCCCGAAGTTCACCAAGTTCCCGGACTGGGCGGAGCTAAGCTCCGCCTACTCTCGTTGGCTTGCCTGCCCAGAAAAGTTCGCGGTGGAGGAACTTGGCTGGTGGCCGCGCGACCGCGCGCCGGAAAGAGTCGCGAACTTTGCGGCCAAGAGTTTGAAGGTTGCCCCAGGGGAAATCTCTCTCGAAGACCTGATGTGAAGGACCAACTCCCATGACCCACAGAATCTCCGTCGAAATTACCCTCACCGAAGACGAAGCACGCGAACTGATGTTCCACCACCTTCTCCTCGCCCAACGCTTCTACGAAGCCCTCGACGATGATCCAGGAGAACTCGCCATCACCATGAAGGAACTCTCCCGCGTTCTCGGCCACGACGCCCCTGCCTTCTGCGGAGCGAGGGCCTTCATCGTGGCGATGGAGTCGCACTATCAGGACTTGGCGCGAGAACAAGGGGATTGAGCTATAGCGGGCGAAGCCCGCCGTCCCATCGGTTCGATTTTCCCCAATGGGACGGCCCGCCCTCCCTTGCGCCCACGCCCAAGGCCGGGCATAATCTTAGCCGTCCTCCCACCACACACTACAGGCCACCATGCCCCATCCCATGACCATTTCCGGCGTCGTTTTCGAAGTCGCCCACAAGTATTCTGAAGGCCACCAGCTAACCTCCGACGAAGCTGCTGCCCTCAATTCCCTCTTCTTCTCCGGCCTGAGCGCCAAGCTCAAACCCCTTGTCGTGAAGGCCCAGAAGGCAGCAGGGAGCCTCGAACTCGATGACGGAACCAAATCAGACCTTCTCGCGAAGCTTTCTGAGTTCTCCAGAACCCACACCTTCACCCAGAAGTCCGGCAATTCCTACGATCCGGTCCAGCGTGAAGCCTTCAAGATGGTCAAGCCACAAGTCCTAAACGCGCTCAAGCAAAAGGGCCTTGACCCAAAGAGCCTTCCCGAAGGGAAGCTTGAGGAGATCATGCTTCAACTCTTGAGCAAACGCGCCGATATCATGGCTGAAGCCCGCCGTCGGGTTGAGGCTGTAACCTCCATCGCTGATGATCTCCTTCCGTAAGGGAAGCCTCCCGCCCCTTACGGTCAACTGGGGCGGCGTGTGGCTAATTGCCCGCCGCCCCGATTTTGGAGCACCTCCTTGTCAGAACAAACAATAATCGACGGAAAGTCCGCAACTCGCCGACATATCCTGCTCTTCGACGAGGACTATGATTTTATCAAGAACACCTTCGGAGAGCACCCTGGGGTCTCCGCCGCCGTCCGCATCATGATCCACGAGTATGTGGAAAGGGTGAAGAAGAAGGCAGCGCTGAGAGCCGGAGCGGTCGCGGTCGATGCTTCCGGGATTGATGAGATTGTGGCGAAGTTGACGGAGCAAGTTTGATCATGACCCTACCCGAGTCCCCCCAAACCTCTCCCCTTTCCGAAGCATCCCCCTCCTCTCTCGAAGAGATCTTCGCCACTTCCCCCCTCGAGCGCACCGACGCTGAGTGGCTCGCGACCGTGGTCGCCCTCCGCTCGATGCGAGAAAAGTGGAAGTCGGATGAGCTGAACGGCGCGAAGCGTGCCGCAGCGCCGAAGAAGGGTCCGCTCAAAGCCGCCCCGAAAGAACTTTCCCTCGACGACCTGGGGCTCTGAGTCCAATGTCCGAGTCCCTCACCAGCACAAATTCCTCCTTTTCCCAAACAATACCCAATCTCCAGATCGGATGGGACAGCACGTCTCTTTCCGCCCTCAAAACCTGCCCGCGCCTCTACTACTACTCCATCATCTGTGGCCTCCAGCCCCGTGGCGCGAATGTTCACCTGACTTTCGGCCTGCTCTACCATGCAGGGCTTGAGCATTACGACCACGAGAGAGCGCAGGGGACGGATCACGATCTCGCCGTAGTCCGAGTCGTGCGCCGCCTGATGATCGAGACCTGGGACACCGAGCTGGGCCGTCCCCTCCCTGTTCTTTCTGAGGACAAGAACAAGAACCGCTACACGCTCATCCGCACCATCGTCTGGTATCTGGAGCAGTTCCGGGAGGACTCCCTCCAAACCGTGATCTTGGCCAACGGCAAGCCGGCAGTTGAGCTATCTTTCCGGTTCGAAACAGAGCACCGAGCCTCGGATGGCACCCCCTTCATCTACTGCGGACACATGGACCGTGTTGTGCTGCTGAACGGTGAGCCTTGCGTGCTGGACCGAAAAACAACAAAGCATACCATCGGAGACAACTTCTTCGACCAGTACACCCCAAACAACCAGTTCACGGGGTATGTGATGGGAGCCCAGGTCCTGCTCCCAAAAGAATCCCCCAGAAAGCTTATCGTCGACGCCGCTCAGGTTGCCGTCACCTTCTCTCGTTTCGAGCGGGGTCTGGTCGATCGGTCCGAGTTCCAGCTCGACGAGTGGTACAAGGGCCTCGGCTTCTGGCTCAAGGTTGCCGAAGGCTACGCTCGCGCCAACTACTGGCCGATGAATGAAAGCTCGTGCGGAAACTATGGAGGCTGTCCTTTCCGCCCGGTCTGCGCGAAGAAGACTCAGAAGGTCCGAGACGAGTGGCTTGCCTCCGCCTACGTGACGCGGGTCTGGGACCCACTGCAGATTCGTGGAGACATCTGATGCAAAAAATAACTCTTACTATGATCGAAAGAGAACTGCTTCGTCTCCTCTACCTAGAGTCCCCTGCTCAGGCAAAAAAACCGTGCCCTGATCTCGAAATACGTCGCTTGTAACAGCTATTACGCCATCTTCCCGATCTCCGGCACCGACCTTTATCGTCTGACCCTTGACGAGTTGTCTCAAAAAGTGCTGAGAAATGTCCAGTTCTATTCTGCCCCCTTTGCCCTAGTCAAAGAGATAGCGCCCCTTTGGCGCGCAGCTGCATTCGAAGGGGTCCGCTTGGACATAAATGTCAGTCATGACATTGCGTGGGACGTCGACTGGTTCATCTGCAAAGTAACTTTTTAGACTACCTGTCCACTTCTCAACCAACCTCCCCGGAGTCCCATGGCCCCCCTCATCCTTCGCAAGCCCCCGATCAAACTCCTTCTCATCGGTGACAGCTCCTCCGGAAAGACCGGAGCCCTAGCCTCCCTCGCCTCTTCCGGCTACAATCTCCGCATCCTTGACGTCGACAAGGGGACAGATATTCTGGTCAACTACCTAACCGACGAGAACTCTCGCTACTACAAGGCTGATCCGGCCGCAGCTTCCCGCGTCGACATCGTGCAGGTCTCCGACCCGATGAAGAGCCTGAACGGTCTTCTAACCCCAAGCAAGGCCGAAGGTTGGCAGAAAGCCACCAAGCTTCTCATGAACTGGGAAGACGGTGAGACCAAGCTCGGCCCGATCTCCTCCTGGGGACCGCAGGACATTCTCGTCATCGACAGCCTTTCCGGCCTAACCAAGCTCGCCCTGAATTTCCACCTCATGATGAACGGGGTGCTCGGCAAAGGTCGGACTCAGAATGAGGCCCGCCGAGACATCGGAGCGGCCCAGAATTACATCCGCGACCTGCTCGAACTCCTTTACGACGACAACGTGAAGTGCAACGTCATCATGATCTGCCATATCACGGCGATCACCGACGCCGGGGGAGCCCCGAAGGTCGAGGATGGAAAGTGGGAAGGGATTCCGACCGGCTATCCCGCCTCGATCGGCCGAGCCCTCTCGCCGCAAATCCCACGCTGGTTCAACAACATGCTGATCATGCATCGGACGAACCAGGGGTCGAACACCAAGCATGAGATTTTCACGTCGAGCCAATACCTCGGGGGCCAGGTTGTCTCAGCCAAGACCTCCGCGCCGCTGAAGGTCAAGCCAAAATACCCGATCGAGACTGGCCTCGCCGATTTCTTCGCTGATATGAAGCGCTAACGTGCTCCCGTAATCAGTGGTGCATGCACCACTGATCCTGCTTTCGGCTTGGGCAACCAGCAGGACACTCCCGCCCGAAAAGGAAACCATCATGGCCGAAGTTGATTTTGCCAAACTTCTCGCGAAAAAGGTTGACGAGTGCAAACCCCCGCCGTTACTCCCCTCCGGCACCTATCGCGCGATCATCCAGAAGTATGACTTCCAGACTTCGCGCGAAAAGGGGACGCCGTTCCTTCGCCTTCACCTCCAGTTCATCGGAGCGGAAGATGACGTGGACGCGACGGAGCTTGCGGAGATCGACCTCTCCAAGGTCCAGAAGTTCGCGAACTTCTTCCTCACCGAGTCCTCGGACTATCGTCTCGCGAACTTCTTGAAGTCGCTCGGGATCAAGACCGAAGGGCGGAGCCTGAACGAGGCGATTGCCGAGATGACCAACGGGACGGTTCTCGTCCCGATCTCTTCGCGACTCGACAAAAACGACCCGAGCAAGGCTTACAACGATGTCGGCGACATTACTGGAGCCTAAGAGTCAGGGAGGGGGGCGTTCGCGCCCCCTTTCTCGCACTCGTTGTCGAAATGGGGCTTGGAAACAGATGGTCCCACTTTTCAAACAAAACAAGACTGTGGAGGAAATTATAATCTTAACTGGAGCTTCTGAAAGAACAGTCAAAGGCTACCGCTATAAATTTGATGCCTTGAACAAGGAAGAGAAAATTTCTCTTCGGGCCAGGGTTGAAGCTTTAGTTCTCAAGAACCTTTCTCTGCGTGAAGTTATCTTCGAGTTGAAGGACGATAATCCAGTCTCAATCACTCCGTATTATTACAAAGCGAAAAAGAAGCTCATCCTTCCGATCCCAAAAAAGACTCTTTGCGAGAGTTTGGAATTGGAAGCAGAGGATAGAGGGATTTCAGTCAAGAAACTGACTGAGCGTCTTCTCACCATCATCATCGAACACGAGCTTTTCTCAGACATTCTGGACACTCCTCGATGACAACAATCTCTGCCACAAGCATCCTCGCGTCTCGGCACGCGACTACCGGCGACCGGCTCGACACGCTGCTGCTGCGCTATCCGCGCTGCATTCATTCGGAGTTCATGACGCACCGAATGTTCAGCCGCAACGCGGCGTCGTCGCGCGCCATCCCGGTCGAGAAGCTGATCCAGGACATGCTCGACGACCCGTTCGTGCCGATCGTGTGGGGCAAGAACCAGAAGGGTATGCAGGCCGGAGAAGAATGCCGCAACGAAGTTATGCTGATGCGCCCCTTCCACGTGCCGGAGAGGTTGATACCGTTTCCGGGTGACACTGACCGCATGTATAGTGCTTTCCCTGCTGGCATTGGTTGGAAGGAATATCCTGTTGCCCCTTCTGTCGCTTGGCAAGAGGCTAGAGACTACGCAATTAAGTTTGCGCGAGCTTTCTCCAACGCCGGCTACCATAAGCAGATCGTCAACCGCCTGCTCGAACCGTTCTCGCACATCACCGTCGTCTGCTCGTCCACGAACTGGTCGAACTTCCTGGCGCTACGCGATCACCCGGACGCCGAGCCACACATTCAGATGTTGGCGCGCGAGATCAGGAAGGCGCTCGACGACGCTGAGGTACAGGAGTTGCAACCGGGCGACTGGCATCTTCCGTTCGTCACCAAAGAAGAGATTCGCCAATGCGAGCGCGAGACCTATAATACCGACAACGGCAGCGATGCTTGGCTTGTAGTCACTAAACTGAAGAAGCTTTCCGCCGCGCGCTGCGCCAGCACGTCCTACAAGACTGTCGACGGCTTCGACATGACGATCGAACGTGCAGCGGCGCTCGTCGACAAGCTGATCGGATCGACGCCGCTGCACGCCAGCCCTTTCGAGCATGTTGCGCAGGCAGACGAAACCTTCTTCGACGGCGAGGAAAGTATCGGAGGATACAGACACCATCACCAGCATGGCAACTTCACTGGCTTCCGCCAGTGGCGCAAGATGCTCCCAAACGAATCTCTCTAACCCTGAGCCCCCGATGACAATCCTGGCCTTCATCTTCTTCCTCATGTGGCTCTTCGGTGCCGCAAGCACGCTTCTTTCCGAGCGTGAAATGTTCTGGATTTGCTTCAAGCAGGATCTCCAGTTCGGAGGAGTCCTGACTGGCCTTTGGCTCGTTCTCTGGGCCTTCAACTCTCTTCTGGAGAAACTGTGGTGAGCCATGATTTCCGCCGCATCCCCTGTTCCTCGATCGAAATTGATCGAGACTCCCGCCAACGGCGGAACATCACCACAGACGACTTGGAGCTTTCCATCGCACGTCGTGGTGTGATCCACCCGATTGTGGTTCAGCCTCTTCCCGATGATCGATTCCTTCTGATCACCGGGGAGCGGCGTCTCACCACGAGTTTGAAGCTCGGCCTCCCCGACATTCCAGCTCGCCTCCTTTCCGACCTGGATCAACTCGAGCGAGAGATCCTCGAACTCGAAGAGAACGTCCGACGCCGAGCCCTTACTTGGCAGGAAGAAGTTCGCGCGGTAGGCTCGATCGACGCCAAGCTCCGCGAGGCTTTTCCAGAAAAGACCCTCCGCCAGCTTGCGGAAGAGGTCGGCTATGATCACAGCTACTACTCGAAACTCCTAAAGGTCTCGAAAGAGATGGGGGACGAGCGAATCTCGAAGCTCGACTCCATCAACACCGCCTACAATATGCTTTCCCGCCGAGAGGAAAGAAAGACCCAGGACGCGATTGCAGAGTTGATGCAGATTTCTGCAGAGGTGGTGGCTGGGGAAGAGCCCAAGGTTGAGGCTGCTCCGGAGAGCAGTCCACTGACTGCTCCTTCTCTCCCTGCCCCAGCCAAACTCTACCTCCCAACCACCTTAAGCTTGCCGGAGTCCATCCTAATCGAGGACTTCTGCTCCTGGGTCGAGTCCTATTCCGGCCCAACCTTCAACTTTATCCACTGCGACTTCCCTTACGGAGTCAACGTCTTCGGCGGAAAATGGTCGGGGCGGGAGGTTCATGAGACCTATGATGATCAGTCCGAGGTCTACTGGACCTTGCTCAAGGTCTTCTGTGAGAACCTGGACAGAGTTATGAGCCACTCCGCTCACCTCATGTTCTGGTACTCCATGGACTACCACACGGAGACCCTCAAGTTCCTTTCCCAGAACGCGCCGAGTCTTGACATACAACGCCGACCGCTCGTCTGGCTTAAGAGCGACAACGCAGGCATCTGCCCAGACCCGCAGCGAGGACCCCGCTTCATCACAGAAACTGCCCTGATCGGCTCGCGCGAGGACCGGAAGATCGTCAAGGTGACTGGGAACGCGATTGCGGCCCCCACAGATAAACGATACCACCCCTCCACCAAGCCGGAGCCCATGCTTCGCCACTTCTTCCAGATGTTCGTGGATGACACGACGAGACTCTTCGATCCAACCTGTGGGTCCGGCGCAGCCTTGCGAGCGGCTGAAAGTCTCGGGGCAGAAGCGGTGCTTGGACTGGAGCTTGATGCAGGCGTCGCTGACGGAGCACGCAGCGCTCTTCGTGACTTTCGGATGAAAAATCGTGCAGCAGGAGTGGTGAGATGATCCTTGGCGTGACCGGGTTCAAAGGCTCAGGCAAGGACACCTTTGCCCAACCGTTCATCGAGTCCGGCTTCCTCCAGCTGCGTTTTGCAGACCCGTTGAAGGCGATGCTCCGTGCGATGTTGCTTGATGCGGGGCTGGAACCGAGCCTTATCCACGAGATGCTTGAAGGCAACTCGAAGGAGATTCCCTTCTCTGTGCTTGGAGACAAAACCCCCCGCTTCGCCATGCAGACTCTCGGGACAGAGTGGCGGAACTTACTGGACAAGGAGTTGTGGACTCGCATCATGCTGAAGAAACTGGTAAAGCTAGAAGCTACCAGCTCTTACGGGACTTCTGTCATAATCACAGACGTGCGTTTTCCTCATGAAGTTTCTGCACTTAAGGCTGTTGGTGGAAAACTTATCAAAATCTATCGTACAAGTTGTGTAGCAGATTATCATGAATCCGAACAACACATTGGGCAGCTTCCTGCAGATGTTGAGATTCACAATAATCACGGAATTGACTGGCTTCACGCTGAAGCACGTCGCACTCTAACCTCTCTTGCGGCACAGTTCTAATGACCCACACCGCCGCCCCAGCCTTTGCCCACACGTCTGGCCCAAAGTCCGCCCGGATCGCGCTGGTCGGCGAGGCGTGGGGGAAGGACGAGCAGCTTGTCAAAAGTCCATTCGTCGGCTATTCCGGGCAGGAGTTGACCCGGATTCTCAAAGATGTGGGCCTCAGTCGTTCCGACTGTTTCTTGACCAACGTCCTCGCCTTTCAGCCGTTCAACAACGACATGGACACGCTCTGCGGGAAGAAGGTGGACGTAGGGATTGGCTACGCTCATAAGGCTCTGCGCCAAGGGAAGTATCTTCGGCCAGAGTTTCTTCCGGAGATCGCCCGCCTCAAGGCCGAACTCGAGTCCGTCCGGCCAAACTTGGTGGTCGCCCTCGGCAACGTCGCCTGCTGGGCACTTCTTGGCACCTCCGGGATCGGGTCTATCCGTGGCACAGTTGCAGAGTCAACTCTCTGCCCAGGACAGAAGGTGCTCCCCACATACCATCCCGCTGCAGTCCTGCGCAATTGGGCATGGCGACCAATTGTTCTCGCAGACATGCTCAAGGCCAAGCGCGAACTCGAGTTCCCAGAAATCCGCCGGCCTCGCCGCGAAATCGTGGTGAACCCCAGCCTTGCTGAGATCGACGAATGGATCGCGCGCTATGGCGAGCACGCGCCAGACCTTGCAATCGACACTGAGACGACTCGCGGACAGATTGACATGATCGGATTCTCGTCCGGGGCGAGCCATTCGTTAGTTGTTCCGTTCTTCAACAATACCACCTTCCAGAACTTCTGGCCAGATGATGCGTCCGAGGTTGAGGCGAGGAAGAGGGTGCAGTATCTGCTTGGCCGCCCTTGCCCAAAGATATTCCAGAACGGCCTCTATGATCTTCAGTACATAATGAAGGAGCACTTCACCATCCGAAATGTCGGGGAAGACACCATGCTCCTCCACCACGCCCTGTTCCCTGAACTCCCCAAAGGACTAGGTTTCCTCGGCTCAGTCTACTGCAATGAGAGTTCCTGGAAACTCCTCAATCGTCGTCGAAGTGATGAAGTCGTGAAGAAGGATGATTAACTCGCATGAACGATAAACCTGCACCAACCATCCCCACCGTCCTCGAACGCTGCCTTGTCGATGAGTCCTCGGAGAGCTTCTCCGAGTTCCTACTCTCTGACGGCACCACCATCCGCGCGAAGATCAGCTTCACCTACGCCTTTCGCACCGATCAACACGACGACATGGGCTTTCCTTTCTACCAGATCATGGGAGTTCAGACAACCTTCCTCGTCGCCAACTGCAATGAAGAGCTGAAAGCGAGCAAGCAATGAACGATTATGTGATCGCCTGCGCAAAGCAGGAGGAGTTTGAGAAGATTCTTCCCGAAGCCTCGCAGGCAGAACTTGTCCTCGCCCTTTCCGCTCTTGCTGAGACCATCCACCACCTCAACCTCAGATGGTGGACAAATCTGGAAACCGGAGCCCCTCTTGCCCGAAACGATGGAGAGATGATTGCCCTGATGCACTCAGAACTTTCCGAAGCGCTCGAAGGGGTTCGAAAGTCCAAGATGGACGATCATCTCCCTCATCGGCGCTCGGTCGAGGTTGAAATGGCTGACGCAGTGATTCGAATCATGGATTTCTGTGCGGGTCGCGGCCTCGATCTTGGTGGCGCGATTATGGAGAAGCTCGCCTACAACTGGCATCGCCAGGACCACACGCTGGAGGCTCGTCGTGAAGCGGGCGGGAAGAAGTTCTAGGAGGAGCTGTTATGTCACGAGGGACAGGACAGACAACACAACAACTGCTTGAAACTAAATTGAATGGAGTGTTTATCTGCCTCAACCATGAGCACGTAAGATACACGAGACATCTTGCAAGATTTTTGGGGAGGGAAGATATAAGGATGGAAACTGTCGATTGGATTTTACGTAGATGTTGGCAGGGGCTAAACATGACTGATCTTGTTGTAGATCATTTTGCTCAAGAGCAGATGCGAGGTGAGTCTTTGTATGCTTTAATCGAAGCTCAATCTCGTGTTGGGAGACAATAAAAGTGCAGTCCCGCCGCCACTCCTTTTTCGAAGCTTGGGCGAACACGCTCTCAGGCTTGCTCGTCTCCCTGCTCCTGGGCCACTTCCTTTTCCCGGCAATGGGATGGGAGCTAAGCCTCGGCCAAAACATCACAGTCACCCTCGTCTTCACTGTGGTCTCAATCATTCGAACTTACTGCTGGCGGCGGGCCTTTAATTGGTGGGGGAGACGAGTCTGAATGCCCATCATTTACACCGATGAGTTCGACCCAGCGGCCTTCCCGCAAAGCACAGTCCGACAAATCTATAACGGTCTGGACTGTTGCATCACGTCGGAAGTCCTAACCGCACTCCGCCCTCTCTCCGACAACGCGCCGAACATCATCTACGACTTCGAGCGGGCGCTTCAAGCCCCAGTACTCGAAATGATGCAACGTGGCTTCCGCATCGATGAGTACGAACGGAGGAAGGGGGTGGCACTCCTGCAAGGCCAAATCTCCCACCTCGACAAGTGGCTGCAGGAACTTGCCGTCGCTGTCTGGGGAAAGACACTGAACCCACGGTCCCCGAAGCAACTCATCGACTTCTTCTATTCCGCAATGCGCCTCCCGGAGCAGTGGAAGAATGACAAGGGGAGGAAGAGACTCAGCACGGACAGAGAGGCGCTGGAAAAACTCGAGGTCTACTTCTATGCCCGGCCGGTCATCTCAACTATTCTGGAGATCAGAAATCTTGCAAAGAAACTCTCAGTTCTTGAGACTGAGATTGATCCTGATTTTAGATTTCGTCCAAATTTCAATATTGCTGGGACCGAAACAGGAAGATTCTCATCTTCCTCTAACGCTTTTGGAACCGCTTCAAATATTCAAAATATTACGCCAGAGCTACGAAAGATCTTTATAGCTGACCAAGGTTATAAGCTTGTTGGTATTGACTTAGAGCAGGCAGAATCTCGTGAAGTAGGTTGGCAGTCTGGTATTTTATTTAATGATTGGTCCTATCTCGATGCCGCCTATTCAGGAGATCTTCATACCTTGACATGCAAACTTATTTGGAGGAACCTGCCTTGGACTGGAGAGCCTAAAAAAGACCGCCAGATTGCTGACCAAATTTTTTATCGACAATTCTCTTATCGAGATATGAGCAAGCGTGGCTCACATGGAAGCAACTATTATGGGACACCTTTTACGATGGCTCGACATTTGAAAGTGCCAACAAAGTTGATGGAGGATTTTCAGTATAACTATTTCAACGCTTTCCCAGGGATTCCTCGATGGCATAGATGGACTGCACAACAACTCCAGCAGAACCAACTCCTCATCACTCCTTTCGGCCGGCGGCGACACTTTTTCGGCAGGCCGAATGACGACTCAACCTTGAGAGAGGCCATCGCTTTTACCCCACAGAGTTCCACAGCAGACCGCACTAATCTAATCCTCTACCGTATCTGGAAGAATATGCGAGATCGAGTACAGCTTCTTGCACAAGTCCATGATGCGATTTACTTTCAATTCCCGGAGCATCTTGATGAACAAGAAATTGTTTCCGAAGCTCTATCTTACTTTGAGCTAAAAATCGAGCATGGAAGTCGAAAATTAGTTGTTCCAGGAGAAGCTAAGCTCGGTTTCAACTGGGCAGCATATGATACTGAAACAAATCCTGATGGACTGAAAAAATTTAAACTGGGGATAAAAGATACTCGTCAGCGACATATTGGTGTCAATCGCATCTTGTAAGAGGTTTGAGGTGACAAAAAGAACAAATTTTATCTGCACTGTAGAAAACTGTGATAGACCGGCTTCTAGCCGAGGTTGGTGCAGGATGCACTATAGAAGATGGGAACGCCACGGAGATCCTACAGCAAGATTGTATGAGGAAGCAAACGGAATTTGTTGTGTGGAAGGCTGTGGCCGTGTTGTAGAGTCCAAAGGGTATTGTGCTATGCACGCAAAACGAGCAAGAAGATATGGCTCTCCTTATATTACATTGCATGAAAAGCAAGAAGGTAAATGTAAAGTTGAAAATTGTGAAAATGCGGCCATCAGCAAGGGTTACTGCCAGCGTCATTACGATAGCGTATTTAAACATGGAAGAGAATTTTTAATCTTGCCTCCTAGTGGCACTGGAACAATTACCAAAGATGGTTATCTTGAATATACAATAGGTGGCACAAAAATGCTGGAACATGTAATAGTTGCCGAAAAAGCTTTGGGGAAAAAATTGCCCCCTGGGGCAGTTGTTCACCATGTTGATGAGGTAAAATTGAATAATACTCCAACAAATCTAGTAATTTGCCCAGATCAAACTTATCATATGCTCTTGCATAAGAGGGCAAGAATGTTAGGAATTAAATTTTAATACATGAAACCACCTTCTCCGAGTCCCCAACCAGCAAGTAAAAAGGTCGCCTTTCGTGGAGGACTGGATTGAAAAATATCTCGCGGCAACTTCCGGCATGGCGTCACCAGAAATCTTTCGTCTTTGGGCCGGCATTTCTGCGGTTGCCGGGGCGTTGGAGCGTCGGTGCTGGGTCGAAACCAACGTCGGTCCCCCGACCTTCCCTAACCTCTATGTCATGCTTGTCGCCCCACCGGCGATCGGCAAGACCCAAGCCATCACTCCCGCCCTTAACATCATGACTCAATGCACGGACCTAAACATCGCGCCGGGGTCCATGACGAAGGCGGCAGTCATCGATACGCTCCGCGACGCCCGCCGGATCGTCACCTTGCCGGGGAACACAGAAATCCTCGAATATCACTCCCTCCAAATACTCGTCGGTGAACTCGCGGTATTTGTGAACTCCCACGATCTTGAGTTCCTCGGAGTCATTAACGAGATTTTCGACAATCCGACAGTCTTCCGCGAGCGCCGACGGCACGTCAACGGAGGGCGGGAGATTCAAATCACCCATCCCCAGTTCAATATCATCTGCGGAGCCCAGCCTGCCTTGCTCTCATCCATCCTCCCAGAAGAAGCTTGGGGCCTTGGCACCACTGCCCGCTTCATCATGATCTTTACCGAGGAGAAGGTCCGACCAGAGCTTTTTGGAACAGTGATCAACCGGAAAGTCTCTTACGAAGAACTCGCTCAACACATGCAGACTTGGACTTCCCTCTACGGGAAGTTCCACTGGGAGGACGCAGCAGCGGAGGTAATGCGGAAGTACTATCGGGAGTCGGACTCAGGACCGATCCCTGTCCCAGACTCTCCGAAGCTTCTCCACTACAACGGCCGTCGGGTGCAGTTCATGATCAAACTCGCTATGATCTCTGCCGTCTCCCGCGCGTCAAACCTGGTGATTGATGAGTACGATGTGGAACGCGCGAGGTTCTGGCTCCTCACAGCTGAGGCTACCATGCCCGGCATCTTCTCTTCCATGTCGCTCAAGACCGATGCGCAGCTTCTCGAAGAAATGCACATCTGGGCATGGAAGGAGTATCGCGCGAAGGGGCTTGTGCCGCTGCATGATAGTGGGCTGCACGAGTTTCTGCAGCACAGGGTTTACTCGGAGAGGATTCCGAAGATCATTGACATTGCGAAGAAGTCACATCTGATCGAGGATCTCAACTATGGAATGTATAAACCAAGCCCAAGGCTAGACCTAGGAGCTTCCATCTTGAAAGGACAGTGAAATGACCGACAACGCCTACCTGAAAACCATCGATAGGCTCGAGCCAGAAATCTGCCCCATCGACACGCCAGCAGCACTGGCCTCCATCGCAATCTCCCTCCGCCGCATTGCCGACCTTCTTGAAGAGGAAAAGCTGCACAAGCAGCAAGCTGCAGCTGCCCGAAAAGATCGGGGTGAGAGGATGGTTAACTTGGCGACCTAAAGGAGCCCATCATGGCAGAACCTTTTACAGAGATTCAAGCGGCACTTTGGAATCTTCGTCGTGCTTTTGAAAAGCATCATATGACTCCAGCAATCTTAGAACTGGCAGACCCTAGGCAAAGTCGGTATCTCAAGGCAATGTTGGACCCGGCAACAATCATTGCCATTGGAATGGACTTAAAAGGAAATCCTACGCGCCAGATAGAGATTGAGGGGATAATTGTGCGTTGGCCAGCACAAATGTTGCCTGTCGGAGAAGGTTTTGTCTATGTTGATCCGCGAGAGGGGCCATCGGTTCTTCTCTCCCCAATGGCCCTCCGGGGTCACTTATGAAAGAGCGGGCCAACCAGAGGCCAAATAAAATCCCTCACCACCCAAATAGCCAGTGCGCCGATTCCGGCTGCTATCGCTCCAGCCGTCCCGATAATCAGGTTCATCTGATGTGTCGAGACGGCTTCTCTTTTTTCCAGATTCCCTACACGTAAGTCCATGCCAGCTGCCCTTCCTCTCGCACTTGCCGCGACACCCTCGACCTGTCCGATTCTGTGCTTCAGTTCATCCACAGCTTGCCAAAGATTCTGACGGTCATCTTCACTAAGACGAGCCCTCTCCTCTAGCGCCGCAACACGTTCCCCCAGAATATCCCTCATCTTTCCCCCCAGAAAGAAATGGTGGGGCTAAGCCCCACCAGCCTTCTTCGTAAGCAGGGCCGTCAACGGTCCCGCCTTGTCACTGCTCAGCGCGATCACCGCCGGACCCACAACCAAGGTCCAGAGCTTCACGAGGAACGCGTTGGTCTGCTGCAGCATCTCAACCCAGTCCGCCGGAACATACTGCGGGAACGTCACCGCGCCCGAAGCAGTCGCATCGATGAAGCCCACAATGATGGCGAGCAGAAGTGCCCACTTCGGGTCAAGCTGGAACTTCATTGGGCAGGGCTCCCCAGGCTGATGACACGGGGCCGTAGCCCCGGTCCAATCATCGGACTTCTCATCTGTTCCATGCTCCCCAGTCAACACGATAGTTCACTCCCATAGTCACCCGGTTAAACCTCGCCCGGTAGTTCGCCTGCAAGGGTAGCACTTCCCCTGCCTGCGAGACCGCTCCGAACGTGCTCGAGACCTGGCCCAAGTCCGCGTGGAGGAACCGAAGATCGAAGGAGAGGTGATCCCCCACTCGCCACTCAGCGCCACCACCGACACCCCAACCAGTCTTGAACCCGCCAAACTTCGCAGAGTACAGCGGCATGTAGGGGCTGGAGAGCAGGCCAATCTGGATTCCCGGCTCAGCAAAAATCGGGCCGCCCATGCCGTAGACCAGAAGGTTCGGCATCAGCAAGAAGCCGACCCGACCTCCAACCTGGCCAACCTTCTGCCAGTTGGACTGTACCTGCGCCAATGCAGTGCCCTGGGACAGGGCTGCCGTGCTGAAGCTAGTGGTGTTCTTGTCCGTCAGGTTGAGACTCCCTTCGGCAAAGGCTCCCGCAACGAACCGTCCAAGCTGGTAGTCCCCGCCAACACGCACCCCGGCGAGGGCCGAGTCAGTATTCAGATAGACGTTCTGGCCGAAAGAGCCGGAAACGTCCGCCTTCCTCTGAGTCGCCCAGGAGTGCCCACCGAAGCCACCGAGATAGAGGCCAGTCCAACTCGGAGCCGTGTAGACCGGAGAGTCCAACGGAGCAAGCTTGCGACTCGGGAGATCCGCTGCAAGCGCCATTCCGGCGTAGATGATGGCCATGAGTAGCACTCCGGCCCCCATGCAGATTCGATCAAAGATTCTCATTTCCGACTCCTTTTCCGAGACCCCGCTCGGCACGGCTCGGACCTCACGGCCCAAAGAAGAAATTCCTGACTGGGTGGAACAGGATGAACATTGCTCCAAGCCCGACCACAAAGATGAGTTGCAGCATCCCTAGGTCATCTGACCACAGCATAAGGTCATTCATAGAAGGCCCTCCAAACAAGCTTGAACAGTCGCAGCACGAAGATCGAGGCCACAATCGGGAGGCACCAGAAGAGAAACCGCTGTGCCGCTTCTACCTGTCTCGGGTCCATCATGGGTAGTTCCTCCAAGGAAGCTGATAATGGGGGCCATCCTTGAAAGACTTCCAGTCCCCACCCCATTCAAGCGGAACCCCCACCTGAGCTGCCGCCGTTTTCATATCCTTGGCGAGGCCAGTGTAGAGAGGCCAGTCCCAGCGCACCTTTCCCCCAATCTTCACAGCCAAGTCGCACGCCCGAGACTTCCCATCAGAACTCGGCAAATGCCGGGATTTCATCGTCTTTGACGCACCCTTTGCAACAAGTTCTTTCTGCCTCGCCAGCGTTCTCTTCCCCTCAGTCACCACGAAGTCAATCTTCGAGTTTGCGGCGCAGCGAAGCACCACCTTTTTCAGGTCAGGATGGACCCCTTCCAGCAGAGCCAGACTCTTGGCATTCAAAGTCGTCATGATTCATCTCCTAATCTTCGCGAACAGAAGTCTCATCTTCGCCCAAGCGAACACCACTGCCATCAGCAAGATACCGAACCTACAGAGAAGTTCCTCTTTAGTTTTGCCCATAGACTCTGATCGTTCCGCTGGTGATATTTCCTGCCCCGAAAAGAATCCGAAACCCAGTCACCGCATCATTTCCTGCTGACCAAAAACCACCAACCGTACCGATGATCCCATTACCTGCCGTAGAGGCGTCTTGGCCAGTGAACTGCCCCACCCACATTTTCTGTTTTGTCGTCTGGGATGGGGTGTAAACTGTGATGAGCCCTGAAACACCTTGGCCGAGATTCGATGTCTGAATCCCGAGGGCGATGTATGTAGTTGGAGTAACTACAGCCCCCGCACCGACAATATATCCCGTCACCGATTTGTAATCTGCTGTACGGAGGGAAGCTCCAGTATAGATTTGTAGTTCAAGTGGCTGATTATCCGTCGCCGGTGAGACATTCTCGTATTCAATCTGGTAGGACCTAAACCCGAGAGTCAGACTCGTCGTGTCTTCCACATTCGCGACTGCGCTTGGGGTCAAGGTGTTGAGCAGCACCCGACCTTTTAGTGGGGAGAGTCCGTGAATCTGCCAGTTTGTTCCATTCGAAACTACACGCAGTCCATACCCGGAGGGGAGAAGCAGCGATGCTGCACCGTTAATCGTGCTCGTGGTTGGGGTCAGCGTCACCATCCCCGCCCCAACATTCTGCACGTCGAGCCAGAAACCTGAACCAAACGCCCCAGTCGCTTGTGGCACCGTGACAGCAATCGCCGCCGCGTTGGAGAAGGAAACCAGCTTCCCTTGATCCGCCGCAAGCACCGTGTAAGTCGTTCCGGTCTGGGCGTTGATGATCTCCGTCCCAGCCCCAAGTCCGGCAAGGTAGGCCAGCACCTGCCAGTTGCCGGACCCCAAATACTTCACCACCGCGAGACTGCCGTTTGTCGTGGTGATGTTCGTTCCACCAGGGATGATGAGCGAAGTCGCGTTGTGGGTCAGCACCGCATTGCCGGTGAAGGTCACAAAGTAGAGGGGCTGGGCTACAAATGCGCCCGATCCGAAACTCGTGATCGAGGCAGACCCAGTCACCACGACGTTTGGGCTTCTCACCGAACCGATGTCTGTGATCGCACCAGAGCCGAGAGACCCTGCTGGAGTAACCGTCGGTCCGGTGACAAGATGAAATTGCCCCAGGGTCGAGTCGTAAAGCCCAATCGAGATGTCATTGGTCGTTAGCTCCCCACCAGTAAGCTGGACAGGGCCGCTCAGCGTATCCTTGACGATACCATAAGTAGTGCCTCCCACAGTAACTGTAGTGGCACCAGTGTTGGTAAAGCTATTCTTCCAGCTAATGCTCTGCCCACTTTCTGCTGAGAACCCTGTGGCAGTGAGTGTCAGTGCGTTCGCAGTTCCTCCAGTTGTTCCAGCCCAGGAAGTACTTGAAGACGCAGAAGCATCAGAAGTCAGCTGATCATAGATGGTATTCCCCGAGCCATCCTTGACAACTTCTCGATACGTGCCAGAACCGTAAATGACTGCAAAGCCACCAGAGTCCAGGCCAACTGGGTTGGTATTTAAGATCGTCCCAGCCGCGTCCTGATACGTGTCCTTCGGAGTCGTCGTGCCTGGGACGTAGAAGTAGACCGAGCCTCCAGCAAGCGGAGCCCCATTGTCTCCAAGAAACTGCTGCTTCCCAGGGGGGAGCAGACTTGCCGCCCCCGCAGCAGAGCAGAGCCAAAAGAGGGCGAGAAGAACTCGAATGATCATTGAGACTGCCTCTGAGAAAGCATCGGGATAAGAGCGAGAAGGGGATTTGGCCATGCGGTCGGAGCTTGCGGCCGGAGCGTGTTTTCGATTACCTTTCGGGTGTAGTCCTGCGAGCCATAGCGGGACGCAAGTCCATGCTTCACCCCAAGGGTAGCCAGACCAGCCGCTCCCACTCCCGCAGCTCCCCACGGATTATTCATCGCCATCGCTACGAGCGGAGGGATTCCTCCACCAATGCCAAGGCCCGCTCCAACTCCAAGGGCATTTTTCCCAATTCCAGGGAGAACTCTTTCTGCAAGCCCTGCGAGAGTGCCGAGAGAAGATTCTTTGACTGCTCCTGCTGGAGTTGCGGCTGGCAAATACCCGCCCATCCGCGCGATTTCTCCAAAGTCGTCTGTGAGTTTGCCATAGCGTGAGGCTACCTTCTTTGGTGAGATGAGTCCAGTCGGGTCGGACGGGGCGACCTTCTCGAGCCGGAGGAGATCTCGGTACTGCGAGCGAAGCTGGTCGATCTCCTGCCGGGCCTCCGGCAGCGTCCGCTCGAGTGCCGAGTACAGCGCCTCCTTCAGCCTCTCCGCATAAGGAGTTGCCGCGTGGTCATGCTTGAAGAGATCGTCAAGGACTGAACCGGAAGATGTAAGTGCTCGGAACTCCTTCCCGGTCATGGTGAAGTTCGGATTTCCGAGAGCAACATCAACAACCCGCTTGACTGCATCCTGCACCGCCTTGACCGTCTCCGGCCGAGCGGATCCGATGTCCTTCTTCGCGTCGGAGGTGATCGAGCGGAGTTCCGTGATCAACGGCGGGTCAACCACCACTCCCCGCTGAGAGGCGAAGGTGTCAAAGCCGTCATAGAGTTGCTTCTTCGCCTCCGCAAGGACCTTCGGAGTCAGCCCCTTAACGCCTTCGGCATCCATAATTCCTCTCGCGCCGATCCGATCCGCCAGCGCCGCGTTGAAACTCTCGACCGCCGAGACATCACCTTTTCCGGCGAGCGCCTCCAGCGTCTTCGCCATCTTAGGACTTTCCACAATCGCACTCGCGGGAACTTCGCCGCCGAGTCCGAGATAACGCTCGGCTGCGCGGGCAACTTCGGGACGGGCCATCGCACGTTCGGGCGCGGACAGGGCGCGTGAAACGGCACCAAAAGGCACGCCTAGCGCGCCGCCCCACATTGCCCCTTGCGCAGGGTCTTCGCCTACTACGGCGTTCGCTAGGCCGCCCTGCAACGCCCCTGTCGCCACGTCGCCCGCCGTCCGCACCGCCACCCCGCCGACGCCCGGAACGGTCGCCGCACCTGCCCCCGTCAAGAAATTTGCGGCAGGAGCAAGCCTCGGCACAATCGCTGCAGCCCCTCTGAGTCCTTCATTCATCGCCCTAACCCCAGCGAAGATCGGCGCGATTTGCCCAATCATCTCCGTTGTCAGCGCGGTCCCAGGGTTTGCCTTCGCCCAGCCTTCTTGCCCCTGCTCATACTGAGCCTTTGCCTGTGGGTAGTAAACTTCCCTCGCAAGCCTCGCCGCTTCCTCTCGCGGAACCCCTCGCGCCATGTCACCAAACATCTCACGGGAGGCTTGGGCATAGCCAGAGATAGCTGGTCCCGTCTTGAGCAGAGCTTCGGAACCGAGGTTCTGCAAAGCTCCCCAAGAAGGGCCAGTCGTTGGCACGGGGATCGGATTTGGCGTCCCGATCTGGGGGGTCTCCTTCGCCTCTTTCGGATACGACTTGTCCAGGAACTCCACCTGGAACTGTCGGTTCAGCTCGTCCAGGCCAGGGCTAGCACTCGGAGGTGCAACTCCGAGATGCCCAAGGTACTGCTTAACGTAGCTCGACCCGGAGGTGCCAAGTTGGTCCTTTCGTCCAGCTCCCTCTGCAAGGGGCTTCCCGGTAAACCAGAGAGACGCCGCGTCGGCAGGACCATGTTCCTTCAGATACTGCCCAAAGCGGTGGTCAAAAACCTTGTCCTGGAGTTCAGGCGAGGAAAGAAACTCTTTCGGGGTCACAGTCCGCCCGAGTGCCGCCTGAGACCATTCCGGCAGGTTCGCTGCCATAACCTGATACTTTCCGAGCGCGCGATCACCTTTCTTCGTGACCGGGCCGAGCTTCTGATAGTCCCCACCCGACTCGATCTTTGCAATCGCATCCCTATGCGGGCGAAGATCATGTTCAATCGGGGCAAGACTCTCTTCTGAGTCCTTCATCCATCCAGAGAAGTAATCAGTCATTTGAGCCTCGTCGCCGCTTCTGGAGATCATCCAGTCGGTCTTGCCACCAGTTTTCAAAGTCCGTCGGGCTTCGTCCATTCTGCAAGAAGTGGTTGTAGCCCCGGATGTACATTTTGTCCAGCTGTACCCCTCGACGATAGTACTGGATCAGTTCCCGCACCGCCTGAGCACTCATCTTCGGGTTTGGCTTGGTCTCATTGAAGGTTTGGAACTCGATGTTGGTAAACCTTCCGCCACCCTCCAGCGCCTTTTTCATTCTGTTCGTCGCAAGGTCCAGCATGACACTCTTGAACACCTCACCCGCCGGGAGGGAGCCGGAACCAACCTTGTTCACGATCTCCTGATCGATCCCGAGTGCGTTCAGCCCGGCCGCAACCTTTTCCCTCACCTCCGCTGCAGCATTTGGGGTATAGCGTTTGAGTAGATTCTCTGCGGTGTCCAGCGCGTATTCCACCCCCTGGTTCACCTGCCCAAGCTCGATGATCGAGGTGTACTTCTCCCCCATCTTCTCCCAAGCCTTTTCGACCTGAGGAGCAAGCTTTGTGACAACACCGGATTGCGGGGGCGTCCCCGAAGGCTGAGACGCCCCCGCTCCCTGCTGGCCTGTCGGAGCCGGCGACGCACCAGAGGGAAACAGTTGGCTGCGAGGAGCCTTCATCGTTTTGCCGGTCGCAGGATCGATCGTGTCGATCAACTCTTCACGCTTCTCCGGGGTGAGCGTCTTCGGAAGAACCCCGACCTGCTCCACAGTGCCTTCAAGCGGTTTCGGCTGGACAAATACCTCAGCCCCACCAACATCGCGCGAGGTGATGTCCTTGTGGGTCATCTCCAACGACTTTGCGGCACCTTGCGCGCGGAGCGCAACCTGCTTCGCGTAGTTGTAGAGGGGTGCACCATCCTGGGGGAGCTGTGCCACCGCGTTGAGCAGATGCTCCTTGTCGATCCGACCCTCACCATAGAGGCCGGAAAAGGCTCCGATCACTTCCTGCCGGGTCAGAGCAGACCCGCGAGGGAGCAATCCGCCGAGCGAATCATAGATTGCCGTCGCCTGTTCTCGATGCTTCTGGAGTTCCTTCAGCGCCGTCTCTGCCTGCGTCCCCTGCCGAGCAACAGCTTTGTCCAGAAACTCTGGTGCCATCCAAGCTGTAGCAGGGTTCGCCGCCATTCCGACAAACGCCTTGTTGTAGTCGAGTTCCCCGGTCTTTTGATCAATCGCACCCTGCAAGATCGGCCCCATCGCCTCTCTCGCCTGGAGCTGCATCTGATTTCCCTGCACAGTCTGCATCTGCTGGCGGATAGCCAACGCATCATGCGTCTGCTGAAGCAGGCTGGGCGACTGCAGCTTGGAAAAAGTGTCTGTGTAGTCTGGACCTGCCACGACTTTTCTTCCTTAAAGGTTAACCGAAAAAGTCAAAGGAGGGGGATTTGTTCCACCAGCTATTCATATTCCCACCGAGACTCGGGCTTGCATTCAGAACCCCGTAGGAGTCTCCAATGCCTTTCCAGAGTGCGTTGTTTGCCCCAAGGGTACCGGCTCCAAGAGCATTCCCGTAGCCTTGGGCCGAGCTTCCCATCATGTTCGCAAACTGCGGAGCCATCTGAGCACCCATGCCGGCAGCCGAAAGTCCAGTCTGGCCTGCGCCGGAGAGCATATTGAAGATGTTCTGGTTCTCCCCCCAGTAATTCTTGAACTGGTCATTGAAGGTTTGAGAGGCGAGCCCAGTTGTGTACTCCGCCGCACCACGAAGCGCGTTGGAACTCGATCCGAGTCCCTTCGCCGCAAAGCTGTTCTGGAGGTTCCTGAGCCCCTGGTCAAGGGTGAACTTGTACCCTGGGGTCTGCATCAGTCGCTCAATCGTCGGATCAAAGCGAGAGGTCAGAGGAGAGCTGAAGGG
>LNFM01002353.1_pt1 | contig 39861 bp, 36 predicted proteins | sample 596031 | NCBI WGS metagenome assembly LNFM01 (sample SAMN04254537, study PRJNA301005) | activated carbon metagenome | isolation source: dual media filters at the Ann Arbor, Michigan drinking water treatment plant | place: USA: Ann Arbor | reverse complement strand
ATGAACTCGGCCGGGCCGTCGATGCTGCGATCGACATGGCTCTCCGCCGCCAGGTGCATCACCACCTCCGGCTGCCACTGCGCCAGCACCGCGGTCATCGCTTCCGCATCGCAGATATCGGCCTTGACGTGGACGTGGCGGGCATGGCCGCGGGCGCCGTCCAGCGCCTCATGGCTCGCGGCGTAGGTCTCCTTGTCCACATTCACCACCACGTGGTCGGTGGTCGCGATCAGGCGGCGGACAACGGCAGAGCCGATGAAGCCCAGGCCGCCGGTCAGCAGGATGTTCATGCAGGTTCCTCGGTCGACGCGACTATGGCGGCCGATTGCGGCGGGCGCGCGGCCATGCCCGGGCGCCGCCATGGCCGCGCGCAAAATGCCCCGCCCGGCCCCCGAGGTCGAGATGCCGAGGTCGAGATGCCGGGATCGGGCGGCTTCAGGGCGGCTTCAGGGGGCCTTGGCGACGCCGGTGATCTCCACCTTCCAGCGCGGGTCGACCAGCGCCGCCTCGATGGTCATGCGGGCGGGCTTGGCCGAGGGGTCCAGCCAGGCATCCCAGGCGCGGTTCATCGCCGGCGCGTCGCCGATATCGGCCAGGATGATGGTGACACTCAGCAGGGCGCGCTTGTCGGTGCCGGCCTCGGCCAGCAGGGCGTCGATCTGCGCCAGGATGTCGGCGGTCTGGCCCTCGGCATCCAGGGTCGGGTCATCGGCCACCTGGCCGGCGAGCCAGACCAGCCCGCCACCCACCACGGCGCCCGACAGGCGCTGTTCCTCCGCCATCCGTCGGATCATTGCGCATCCTCCCCTTTCCAACCGAACCAGGCCGGGGCACATCCCCGGGCGATGCGGAGGGTGCCATGCAGCTGCTGATCGACAAAGCCGTGCTCGCCAGCCGCCATTTGCTGGTGGTGTTCTTCCTGGGCCTTGCCGCGGCGCTGGCGATCTATGCCGTGGGCTTCCTGGCCAAGCTGTGGAAATTCGCCGGCAGCGCCCTGGCCGGGTCGGATAACCGCCAGCTGCTGGACCTGCTGCACCTGCTGGATGCGGCGCTGGTTGCATCCCTGGTCGTGACGGTGATGATCTCCTCCTATGACAGCATGGTCTCCCGGCTGGACAAGCATAAGGATTCGGAGGGGGTGAGCTGGGTGGCCAATATCGATCCCGGCAATCTCAAGATCAAACTCGCCTCCGCCCTGATTGCCATTTCCTCCATCCACCTGCTGCAGATCTTCATGGAGATCGGCAGCTATGACGACCGCTCGGTGATGTGGGGGCTGGCGATCCACGGCATGTTCGTGGCCGGCGCGGTGGCACTCGGCGTGCTGGACCGGCTGACCAAGAAATAGGCGATGGCGGCCCTCAGCCGGCGGGGCTGAGGACGTGGATGACGCGGCTGGCCACCATGTCCCGCACCCGGGCGCCATAGGCCTTCATATGCGGCGCGGCGCCATGGGCGGCCAGCGTCGCCGCGCTGGACCATTTCTCCACCACCACGAAGCTGTCCGGGCCGATCGGCGTCTGGAGCGGGCCGATGCCTTCCGCATCGATCGCCGGGCCGTATTCGAGGCAGCCTTCCTCGGCCAGCACGGCCGGGACGTTGGCGCGCATCTCCGCCAGCACGGCATCCCGCATGCCGGGCTTGGTGGTGATGAAGGCGAGGACATGGATCATGGCGGCGTTTCCCCTGGCTGTGCGACCAGCAAGGCAGCGCCGGGGCGTGGCGTCAATCAGACCAGCAGCCACCTTCGGCGACCGCTGGTTTGATTTTTCCTGCCTCAAGCGCCGGCGGCCCCTCCGGGGCCTTGGCTGCGCCGCATTGGCCGCGGGCCGCATCCGCGGCCTCGGCCGCCTATAGCGGCCGCTTCAGCCACCAATCAGACCAGCCCGCCATTCACATGCAGCACCTGCCCGGTGACGTAGCCAGCGCCAGGCGAGGCGAGGAAGGCCACGGCCTGCGCCACATCGCCCGGCGTGCCGAGCCGGCCGAGCGGGATGCGCGCCCGCACCGCATCCCATTGCGCCGGCGTCATGGCGGAATGGCCGGCGGCGTCCTTCTGGGTGAAGCCGGGCGCCACCGCATTCACCGTGGTGCCGCCCGGCGCGGCCTCCACCGCCAGGGCGCGCACCAGCGCCTCCACCCCCGCCTTGGCGGCCGCGGTGGCGGGGAACAGCGTGGCATCGGTGCGGAAGACATGCGCGACGAAGGAGGAAATGGCGACCAGCCGCGGCGCCTGCCCCGCCGCCAGCGCCGGCAGCGCGGCGCGCGCCAGGCGCAGGAAGGCCCAGAGCACGGTATCCAGCGATTGCGCGAAGCCCGCATCGGTCAGCGCCGCCACCGGCGTGCGGTCGGCGAAGCCGGCATTGGCCACCACCACATCCAGCCCGCCGAACCGCGACTGAGCCTGCACCACCAGCGCCGCCGGCAGGGCCGGGTCGGCGATGTCGCCCAGCATCACCTCCGCCAGCCCGCCTGCCGCGCGCACCGCCGCCGCGGTCTGCGCCGCGCCTTCGGCATTCTTCCGCGTATGCACCAGTATGGCGGTGCCCGGTGCGGCCAGCGCCCGGCAGCAGGCGGCGCCGATGCCGCTGGCGGCGCCGGTGACGAGGATGGTGCGGGGGCGGTCGGTCATGCGCGGGCTCCGGTCAGGGCGCGCATGGTGGCGCCGCCGCGTGCCCGGGGACAGCCCCCCGGATCGTCACTGGCCGCCTGGCCGCGACTGCGGCAAAGGGGGCGCGCGACACCGCAGCGGAAGGATGTGCCCAGATGACGCCGATCGTGGATCTCTCCGGCAAGCGGGGGCTGGTGGTGGGCATCGCCAATGGCCAAAGCATCGCGGCCGGCTGCGCTGGCGCCTTTCGCGCGGCGGGGGCGGAGCTGGCGCTGACCTATCTGAACGAGACGGCGCGGCGCTTCGTGCAGCCGGTGGCCGATGGGCTGGGTGCGACGCTGCTGCTGCCCTGCGATGTCCGCATCCCCGGCCAGCTGGAGGCGGTGTTCGCGCGCATCGCGCAGGATTGGGGAAGGCTGGATTTCCTGCTGCACTCCATCGCCTTCGCGCCACGCGAGGATCTGCATGCCAGCGTGGTCGATTGCTCGGCGGAGGGTTTCGCCATGGCGATGGATGTCTCCTGCCATTCCTTCCTGCGCATGGCGAAGCTGGCCGCGCCGCTGATGACGGAAGGCGGCAGCCTGATGACGGTGAGCTTCTACGGCGCCGACCGGGTGGTGGAGAATTACAACCTGATGGGGCCGGTGAAGGCGGCGCTGGAATCCAGCGTGCGCTACATGGCGGCGGACCTCGCACCGCGCCGCATCCGCGCCTTCGCGATTTCCGCCGGCGCCATCCGCACCCGCGCGGCGTCGGGCATCGACCGTTTCGATGACCTGCTGGACCGGGTGCGGGCGCGCACGCCCTCCGGCCAGCTGGTCGGCATCGAGGATGTCGGCCGCATCGCCGCCTTCCTGGCAAGCGATGCTGCCGCGCCGATGAGCGGGTCCGTGCTGCATGCCGACAATGGGGCGCATACCGTGGCGTGAGAGCCCAGGCCCGGCCGCGCCGGGGATCAGCCCTGCACGAAGCCGAGCAGATCCCGGTTGAGCACCTCGGCATTCACGGTGAGCATGCCGTGCGAGAAGCCCGGATAGGTCTTCAGCGTGCCGTTCTTCAGCAAGGTCACCGTGATCCGCGCCGAACTCTCGATCGGCACGATCTGGTCGTCCTCCCCATGCAACACCAGCGTCGGCACGGTGATGGCCTTCAGATCCTCGGTCTGGTCGGTTTCCGAGAAGGCCTTGATGCCGTCGTAATGCGCCTTGGCGCTGCCCATCATGCCCTGCCGCCACCAATTGGTGATCACGCCCTGGTGCACCGCGGCCCCGGCACGGTTGAAGCTGTAGAAAGGGCCGGTCGGGACATCGAGGAAGAACTGCGCGCGATTGGCGGCCAGCGCCTGGCGGAACCCGTCGAATACCTCGATCGGCAGGCCACCGGGATAGGCGGCGGTCTTCAGCATGATGGGCGGCACCGCACTGACCAGCACCGCCTTGGCGACGCGGCCGGCCGGCTGGCCATGCCTGGCGACGTAGCGTGCCACCTCCCCGCCGCCGGTGGAATGGCCGATATGGACCGCATTGCGCAGGTCCAGCTGCTCGGCCACGGCGAAGGCATCCGCCGCATAGTGATCCATGTCGTGGCCCTCGCTGACCTGGGCCGAGCGGCCATGGCCGCGGCGGTCATGGGCGACGACGCGGAAACCCTGCTGGAGGAAGAACAGGATCTGCGCATCCCAATCGTCGCTGGAAAGCGGCCAGCCATGGTGGAACATGATCGGCCGGGCGTCCCGCGGCCCCCAATCCTTGTAGAAGATATCGACGCCGTCGGGTGTGGTGACGTGGGGCATGTGGCTCGCTCCTTCTGCGTTGGGTTCGGTCTTCGGGTGGCGGCATCAGCCTGTACGTGGCAGGCCGGCTGAGAGGGCCAGAAATGCGCCCCCCATTGCAATGGCTTCCCTTCGGGTCGGCCCAGGAAGGCGGCCGGAGGGCAGGCCGGGGCGCCCAGTGGACGTGGTGCCCAGTGGACGTTGTGCCCAGTGGACGTGGCGGCCCGGCTGGGGGACGATCCTCCGCCAGCAACCACGAATGAGGAAACCCGGGCATGGACATCGCCACCCCGCGCTACGACACCGACTGGCCCTCCATCCGCGACCAGGTCAGCGCCACGGAATGGCAGGCGCGCTGCGACCTGGCGGCCTGCTACCGGCTGGTCGACGCCTATGGCATGACCGACCTGATCTACAACCACATCACGCTGCGCATCCCCGGCACGGAGCACCTGCTGATCAACCTGTACGGGCTGCTGTACAAGGAGATCACGGCGACCTCGCTCGTGAAGATCGATGTCGAGGGCAACATCATCTGGAAGCCGGATACCGATTACGGCATCAACAAATCCGGCTACGTGATCCATGGCGCCATCCACAAGGCGCGGCCGGATGTGGCGGCGGTGATCCACACGCACACGCGGGCCGGCATGGCGGTGGCCGCCATGAAGTGCGGGCTGCTGCCGCTGAGCCAGACCTCCATCCGCTTCGTCGGCCATCTCGGCTACCATGACTATGAAGGCCCCGCGGTGGATCTGTCGGAGCGGGAGCGGATCGTGGCCGATCTCGGCCCGCATGATGCGCTGATCTTCCGCAACCACGGGCTGCTGACCTGCGGCGCCACGCTGCCGCAGGCCTTCAACACCATGTACCAGCTGGAGATGTCCTGCCGCGCCCAGGTGGATGCGATGAATTCGCGCACCGATCTGCTGGTGCCGGATGCGGCGACGCTGGCGAAGACCGCGCATCTGTACCAGCCCGGCGCGCGCCGCCCCTATGGCGTGCTGGAATGGCACGCCATGCTGCGGCGGCTGCAGGCCGAGCAGAAGGGCTCCGGCTACCCGCCCTATGCGGTGTGACTGGCCGCCTGCTCCGCCGTCTGCTCAGCCGCAAGGGCGGCCAGGCTGGTGAAGCGGAGAGCGTAGCGCGCCGCGTCCCCGGGCCGCGGCGTCGCGCCCCAGCCACCCTGGTCGTGGTGGCGCCTGGCTGTTTGCGCCATGGGCGGCGGCCTCAGCGGGCCGAGGCCAGGATGCGCCGGGCGCGGCGCAGGATGGGCTCATCCACCATGCGGCCATCCACCTCGAAGGACCCGCGGCCCTCGGCCTCCGCGGCTGCCGCCGCCGCGATCTGGCGGCGGGCCAGGTCGAGTTCCTTCTCGCTGGGCGCGAAGCCCTCGTTCAGGATCGGGATGACGGCCGGGTGGATGCAACTGCCGCCGGTGAAGCCGGCGCGGCGGGACCGGGCGACCACGTCGCGCAGCTTTTCCTGGTCCCGGAAATCCGCGATGGAGCCGAGCGTGCCCATGGCGGCCACGCCGGCCTGCGCGGCGGCCACCACCATGCGGCGCTTGATGGCGACCATCACCTCGTCATCCGAGGTGCAGCCGATCTCGGCCGCCAAATCCTCCGCGCCGACCAGCAGGCCGGCGACGCGGGGGGAGGCCGCGCCGATTTCCGCCATGCGATCGACCGCGGCCGCGCTTTCGATCAGCGGCAGCAGTACGCAGCGCGGTGTCAGGCCCTCCAGCTCGTCGATGATTTCCGCGATGAGCCGGACATGCCCCGCATCCATCGCCTTGGTGAGCAGGATGCCGTCGACGCCGCAGGCAATCGCCGCCTCGATGTCCCGCACCGCCATGCGCAGCGGGCGGTTGATGCGGACCAGCACGGCGGAGGGGCCGGTGCGGCAGGTCTCGACGGCGGCGGGAAGGCCCTGCCGCGCGGCCGCCTTCTGCGCCAGCGGCACGCTGTCCTCCAGATCCAGGATGATGGCATCCGCGCCGGCGGCCGGGGCCTTGGCGACGAAGCGCGGCACATTGGCGGGCACGTAGAGCATGGAGCGCCAGGTGGCGGCGCGTTGGGTCTGGGTCATGTCAGTTCGCCGTCACGCCGGCAGCGCGGATCAGCTCGCTCCAGCGCGCCACCTCGCTGCGGATCAAGGTGCCGAAGGCTTCCGGCGTTGTGGGGGAAGGCTCCGCGCCATCCTGGCGCAGCCTGGCCGAGACATCGGCGGTGTTCAGGCTGGCGTTGATCTCGGTGTTGAGGCGGCGGATCACCGCATCCGGCGTGCCGCTGGGGGCGGCGATGCCGTACCAGGGCACGGTATCGAAGCCCGGTGCCACCGTCTCCGCCGCCGTCGGCAGGTCGGGCAGGCTCGGCACGCGCTGGGCGGAGGACACGCCGAGGGCGCGCAGCAGGCCCTGGCGCGCCAGCGGCATCACGGTGGGCGCGCCGCCCCAGGTGAGGTCGACATGCCCCGCCACCAGGTCGTTCAGCGCCGGGCCGAGGCCGCGATAGGGCACGTGTTCCATCTCCAGCCGCGTCGCGTGCAGGAAGGCGAGCATCACGGTGTGGCCGGCGCTGCCATTGCCGGCGGTGCAGTAGCGCAGCCGGCCCGGATTGGCCCTGGCATGCGCCACCAGGCCGGCCAGGTCCTGGTAGGGCTGGCGCGGATGCACGACGAGCACATTGGGCGTGGTGGCGATCAGCGCCACCGGGGCGAAGTCGCGCACCGGGCTGTAGGTCAGGTTGGGGTACATGGCGACATTCACCGCCAGCGTGCCGATATGGCCGAGCAGCAGCGTGTAGCCATCCGCCGCGGCGCGGGCCACGGCTTCCGAGCCGATGGTGCCGCCGGCGCCGCCGCGATTCTCCACCACCACGGGCTGGCCGAGACGGGGTGCGAGCTGGTCCGCCATGGCGCGGCCCAGCGTGTCATTCGCCGCACCGGGCGGGAAGGGCACGATCAGGCGGATCGGGCGGCTGGGCCACGCCGCCTGGGCGAGGGCGGGCATTGCCAGGGTGGTGGCAGCGGTGGCGATGAGGAGCTGGCGCCGGTTCATGCCGCGCCCCCCTGCCCCAGCAGCCGCGCGCGGTCCCCGGCGCCGTAGCCGAGCTCCGTCAGGATCTGCTCGGCATCCGCCCCCTGCCGTGGCGCGCGGCGCGAGGCCGGCAGGCCGGAGCCCGAGAAGCGGTTGGCATGTCGCAATCCCAGCATGTGTTCCTCCCCTTCTTCCTTGGTCAGCACGCCGGAGGCGCGCAGTTGCGGATCCTCCAGCAGGCTTTCGAGCGTGTGGTAGGGCATCGCCGGCACGTCGTGCTGCCGCAGCAGCGCCACCCATTCGGCGGTGGTCTTTTCCCGCATCACCGCCGCCCGCAAGGCGAAGTAGTCGGCGACATTGGCGAGGCGGGCGGCGACGTTGCGGAAGCGCGGATCCTCCATCAGTTCCGGCCGGCCGATCGCCGTGAAGAAGCCGCGCGCCTGCGGGTCCGTATTGGCGGAGACGCAGATATATCCATCCGCCGTCGGGATCGGCCGTGCATCGGGCGTCATGATGCGCGGATCGCCCATGCTGCCATCCGGTTCGAAGGTGCGCTGGCCGAGATGTTCGGACAGCACGAAGGCGGCCGCATTCTCGAACATCGGCACCTCGATCGCCTGGCCCTCGCCCGTGGTGGCGCGGGCCACCAGCGCGGCGCAGATGGCCTGTGCCGCGACGATGCCGACGATGTGGTCCGTCAGCACGAAGGGGGCGAAGCGCGGCTCCCCCAGCACGCGTTCCAGGCAGGCGGCGACGCCGGACAGGCCCTGGATGATGGTGTCGTAGGCCGGCGCGCCATCATAGGGGCCGCCGGTGGCGAAACCGGCGATGGTGCAATGCACCAGGCGCGGGTTCAGCGCCGACAGCGCCTCCCACGTCAGGCCGAGCGAGGCGAGCGCGCGCGGGCGCATGTTGCTGACGAAGACATCGCTGGTGGCGGCCAGGCGCTGGATCACATCCTGCCCCTCGGGCGCCTTCAGGTCGAGCACGATGGAGCGCTTGTTGCGGTTGAAATGCATGAATTTCGGCGACATGCCCGGCGCATCCGCCGGCGCCTTGCCGCCCAGCCTGCGCATCAAATCGCCTTCCGGCGGCTCCACCTTGATGACCTCCGCGCCCTGTTCGGCCAGCAGCAGGGTGGAGGTCGGGCCGACGATCACGCCGGTGCAGTCCAGCACGCGGATGCCGGCGAGCGGGCCGCGTTTCGCGGGTGTGTCGCTCACACCATCTCGCCCGGCTCGGCGGCGGCTTCCGCCTGGGCCACGATGCGCCCGGCCTCGTTCAGCGCCCAGAGTTGCAGCGTGCCGTCCTCCGCCCGCTTGCAGCGCAATTCGCCGGTGCGGTTGACGAAGAAGGGGTTCACGTTGCGGACGGAGAAGCGGCCGAGGCGCCCGCCGGGCAGGTTGCGGCGCGCCATCTCATGCAGGAACAGCGCATGCAGCCCGCCGTTGACGACCAGGCCGGGGTAGCCTTCCTCCTGCGTCGTATAGGGCTGGTCGTAGTGGATGCGGTGGCCGTTGAAGGTCAGCGCGGAATAGCGGAACAGCGTCACCGTCTCCGGCGCATAGATCTGCGTCTCATCTGGCGGCGGCAGTTCCACAGCCGCCTCGGCCTTGGGCGGCGCGCCGGCGCCGGGCTTCGCTTCTTCGCGATAGACGATGTCATGCGCCTCGGTCAGCACCGGCCTGCCGTCCATCTCCACCACATGATCGACCCGGACGAAGATCATCTGGCCGGTGCGGCCGGTCTTCGGCGTGATGGCGGCGATGGTGGAGGTGCGGCGGATCTCGGCGCCGATGGTGATGGGCGCCAGGTAGCGCAGCCGGCGGCCGGCGAACATGCGGCGCGGGAGGGGCACCGGCGGCAGGAAGTCGCCCTTGCGGGGATGGCCATCCGGGCCGAGCTGCGACTGGCGGGCGACGGGGGCGAAGAACACCGAATGCCAGCCCTCCGGCAGCGCATCGCCGCGGCGACAGGCCATCGGGTCCAGGTCGAGCAGCGCGGCCAGGCGGCGGATGATGGGCAGCGCCACCTCATCCTCCAGCACTTCCTGGCGGCCGATCCAGCCGGCCATGGCGCTGGCATCGAATTGCGTGTCGGGCATCTTGGTTCCTCCGGCGCCGATCCTTGCCCCGCCGGCTTGCCACGTCCAATGCATTATGGTGACTGCGTGATGCGCCTGGTGCATCATCGGCGGCATGTATCTGGACCTGCCGGGGCTTGAGGCCTTCATCGCGGTGGCCGAGCTCGGCTCCTTCCGCCGCGCCGCCAGCCGGCTCGGCCTGAGCCAGCCCGCCCTGACGCGGCGCGTGCAGCGGCTGGAGGGGGTGACGGGGGCGGAGCTGCTGGACCGCGGCGCCCAGCCCATCCGCCTGACCGCCGCCGGCACCGCGCTGCTGCCGGAGGCGCAGGAGGCGATCGCCAGGCTGCGGGAGGCGATGCGCCGGGCGGTGGACCCGGATCGTGGCCAGCGGGTGGAGCTGGGCTGCCTGCCGACGCTGGCGGTGCGCCACCTCGGCCCCGTGCTGGCCGCGCATCTGCGGGATTGGCCGCAGTCGGAAGTGGTGGTGCATGAAAGCTCCGCCACCGAGATCCGCACCATGCTGGAGGCCAACCGCATCGATTTCGCCCTGGCCGCGATCGGTGCCGAGCGCTGGAATGTGGAAAGGCTGCCGCTGTTCGAGGAACCCTTCTTCCTGGTGCTGCCCGCGGATCACCGCCTGGCGCAGCGCGGCGCGATTGCCTGGGCGGAATTGCGGGAGGAGAAGATGGTCTCCACCCATGCCATCAGCGAGAATCGCCGGCTGGTGGATGCGGCGCTGGACCAGGCGCGGGTGCCGACGAACTGGCATGTCGAGGTGCGGCATCTGGCCACCGCCATCGCCATGGTGGCGGCCGGGGCGGGCGTGGTCGCCCTGCCCGCCTCCGCCCTGCCGGAGCCGCTGCCCGCGGGGTTGGCGACGCTGCGGCTGCAGCGGCCGGCGCTGACGCGGCGCGTCGGCCTGCTCAGCCCGCGCGACCGCCAGCTCTCGCCCGCGGCGCGCAGCCTGATGGCGCGCATCGCCGCCCGGCTCGGCCCCGGTGAGTCGGCGCCGAAGACCCCGCGCGGGGGTTTACGCAAAGCCGCAGCGGCCGGATAAACCGCGCATCCAGCAAGAAGACCGATCCATGCCACTCGATGTCACCGCCAAGGGCGTCTACGTCATCGCGCCGACGCCCTTCCACCCGGATGGGCGCGTGGATGACGCCAGCCTGGACCGGATGACGGATTTCTTCCTCGGCGCCGGCTGCGCGGGGATGACGATTCTCGGCGTGATGGGTGAGGCGCCGAAGCTGGATGGCGCGGAATCGCTCGCACTCAGCCGCCGCATCATCGGCCGGGCCGGCCAGGCGGGCATCATCGTCGGCGTCACCGCGCCGGGCTTCGCCGCCATGCGGTCCCTGGCGCATGGCGTGATGGAGGCCGGCGCGGCGGGCGTGATGATCGCACCGCCCTCCCATCTGCGGAATGATGATGCCGTCGTCAGCTATTTCCACCAGGCGGTGGAAGCGATCGGGCCGGATATTCCCTGGGTGCTGCAGGATTATCCGCAGCTGTTCCAGGTGCAGATGACGCCGACGGTGATCCGCCGCATCGTCACGGACCTGCCGTCCTGCGTCATGCTGAAGCATGAGGATTGGCCGGGGCTGGAGAAGATCTCCGCGCTGCGCCGCTTCCAGGCGGAAGGCTCCATGCGGCCGATCAGCATCCTCTGCGGCAATGGCGGCATCTTCCTGGATTTCGAGATGGCGCGCGGCGCCGATGGCGCGATGACGGGCTACGCCTTCCCGGACATGCTGGTGGAGCTGGTGCAGCTGGCGCAGGCCGGGGAGAAGGAGCGCGCGCAGGATCTGTTCGACGCGCATCTGCCGCTGATCCGCTACGAATTGCAGCCGGGCGTGGGGCTGGCGGTGCGGAAATACGTGCTGATGCGCCGCGGGGTCATCGCCTCCGACGCGCAGCGCCGGCCGGGTTCCGCCCTGACGCCGACGGCGCGGGAGGAGGTGGAGTTCCTGCTCTCCCGCCTCGCGCGGCATGATGCGCGGGCGCGGCTGCCGCGGGGCTGACAGTCAGGCGCCCGCTTTCAAGCAGCGGCGAAGCGTTCCGCCGCATAGGGCGCCAGATCCTGGTTGCGGGGCCGGCCGAGAATGGCCGGCGCCAGCAGCTCCGCCGTGGGGGCGGCGCCGGTCAGGCCGAGATGGCCATGGCCGAAGGCGAACCACAGCCCCGGCACCCTCCGCGCCGGACCCAGCACCGGCACCGAATCCGGCAGGCAGGGCCGGTGGCCCATCCAGAATCCATCCGCCCGGGCTGCCGGCGCATCCGGGAACACCGCGGCCAGATCCTGGTACAGCAGCTGCGCCCGCGCCGCGTCCGGTGCGCGGTCCAGCCCGCCGAATTCCACCGTGCCGGCCACGCGCAGCGCGTGTTCCATCGGGCTGATGAACACCTTGCGGTCGGCCGGGATCACCGGGCGGGTCAGCTGGATGCCGGATTGCGGCAGGTCCACATGGTAGCCGCGCTGCGATTCCAGCGGGATGCGATAGCCGAGCGGCGCAGCCAGCCGGGCGGACCAGGCGCCGGCCGCCAGCACCACCGTCCCCGCCGCATGCCGTGCCGCCTCCCCCTGGGCGCCGGTGATGCGGCCCTCGGCCACGGTCAAGGCCGTGATGCGGTCGCGCAGGATGGTGCCGCCGGCCTGGGTGAAGGCCTGGGCCAGCGCGCGCGCATAACGCAACGGGGAGGCGCAATGCGCGTGGTCGGGCAGGAAGATGGCCAGCTGGTAGGCGGGGCCGATGGCGGGTTCCAGCGCCAGGATGCCGGCGCGGTCCAGCCGTTCCAGCCGCGCGCCATGGGCCTGGCGGATCGCCCAGGCCGGCGCGTCCTTCGCCAGCTGCGCGGCATCCCGGTACAGATAGAGCTGCCCATGCGGGCGCAGCAATTCCGGCGCGCCGATCTCCCGCGCCAGGGCATGGTGCTGTTCCGTCGCCAGGTGCAGCAGCGCATCCAGCGCCGCGGTCGCGCGTGTCACCGCCGCCGGGCGCGCCGCGGCGACGAAGCGGGCCAGCCAGGGCGCGGCGCGCAGCCAGTAGCCGGCCGGCACATGCAGCGGGGCCGCAGGGTCCAGCAACATGCGCGGCACCTGGCGCAGCAGCCCGGGCATGGCGAGCGGGGCGACGGAACTCGCGCTGATCGCCCCCGCATTGCCGAAGCTGGCGCCCGCCTCGCCCGGTGGCCCGGCATCCACAACCGCCACCTCCGCGCCGCCCTGCCGCAGGCGGAAGGCCAGCGCCAGGCCGACCAGCCCGGCACCGATGACGAGCACGCGGCCGGGTGCCGGCAGGGCCTGGGGGAGTTGCATCGGCCACCTTCCGCATGACGAGGCGGCCAGCCTGCAACGCAGGCCGCCACCCGGCAAGCCGCGGCGCGGGCTGGACAGCAGCGGCAGCCGGGGGCAGCACTGCGGCAGCATCAGGCCGCGCCTGCCGCGGCCCCTGGAGAGCTGGATGACCCCTCCGCGCTTCCGCATCGGCTACATCGACCGGCCGATGCATCCGAGCTTCCTGGAGACCGCGGCCGCCGCGCCGGAGCTGGAGGTGATCCGCCTGGCGCTGGCCGATGGGGCGGACCACGTCCGGGCCGGGCTGGCCAGCTGCCAGGGCTATTACGCGCAGGCGGCGCGGGATGAATTGCCGCTGGCCTGGCACGCCACCCCGGCGCTGCTGGCCACGCTGCCGAAGCTGCTGGTCGTGGCCAGCTACGGCGCCGGCTACGACACCATCGACGTGCCGGCCTGCACCGCAGCGGGGGTTGCCGTGCTGAACCAGGCGGGCGGCAATGCGGAAGGCGTGGCGGAACATGCGGTGGGCATGATGCTGACGCTGCTGAAGCGCATGCCGGAGGCGGGACAGGCCATGCGGGCCGGCTGCGCCGCGGATCGTGGCGCCTTCATGGGGCGGGAGCTGGCCGGCCGGACCGTGGGGCTGATCGGGCTCGGCCATGTCGGGCGGCGGGTGGCGGAGATCCTGCGCCTGGCCTTCGGCTGCCGCGTGCTGGCCTGCGATCCCTACCTGTCCGCCGCCGCATGCAGCGCGCAGGGCGCGACGAAGGCCGAGCTGCCGGCGCTGCTGGCGGCCAGCGACATCGTCTCCGTCCATTGCCCGCTGGAGCCGGCGACGCGCGGGCTGATCGGCGCGGAAGCCTTCGCCGCCATGCGGCCCGGCGCCATCTTCATCACCACCGCGCGCGGCCACATCCATGACGAGGCGGCGCTGCTGGCCGCGCTGCAATCCGGCCACATCGCCGGCGCCGGGCTGGATGTGTGGGAACGGGAGCCACCGCCGGCGGACCATCCCCTGCTCCGGCATCCCAGCGTGGTGGCGACGCCGCATACGGCGGGGGTGACGCAGGAAAGCCGCGCCCGCGTCGGCCGTTTCGCCGCGGAGGGCTTCATCGCCGCGGCGCGCGGGCAGGCGCTGCCGCGGCTGGTGAACCCCGAGGTCCTGCCCGCCTGGCAGCGGCGGCGGGACGGCTTCGCGATGGCGTGAGCAAGCCCGGGCGGGTGCCGCGCTCAGTCAGCGCCTGGCCTGACCCGCCAGCCATCCAGCCGGTCGCGCCATTGATAGGCGGTGCCCACGATCGGCATGAACCACGGATTGCCGGTGTAGAGCGGCCGGGTCTCGAAGGGCAGCCGGGCGAAGGCGGAGACGCGGTTGGAGCCGCCGAGGATCTGCTGCGCCGCGACGCGACCGAAATGCGTCATGCCGACCACGCCGCTGCCATTGCAGGCCAGCGCGTAATGCACGCCATCCTGGATGCCGACATGCGGCATCATGTCGAAGGCGAAGGCGACATTGCCCTTCCAGCCATGGCTGATGCGCACACCGGCCAGATCCGGGATCAGATCCACCAGGAAACGGTGCAGCGTGGCGGCGGCGCGCTTCGGATCCGCCTGCACGAAGCTGGCGCGGCCGCCGAACAGGATGCGGCGATGATCGGGGGATGGCCGGAAGTAGTAGAGGATCTTCTTCGTGTCGCCATAGACGCGCAGCTTCGGCAGGGCGCGGCGCACGCGGTCCTCGCCCAGTTCCTCCGTCGCGATCATGTAGCTGGCCACGGGGATCAGGCGGCGCTGGAACCAGGGCGTGGCGGCGCCGGTATAGCCGTTGGTGGCCAGCATCAGGTGCCGCGCACGCAGCCGGCCCTTGCTCGTCTCCAGCAGGAACCCGCCATCGGCCTCCCGCACATAGCCTTGCAGGGCAACGCCGGAGGCGAGGGTCGCGCCATGGCGCAGGGCGGCCTGGGCGAGGGAGCGGACATATTTCGCCGGATGCAGCCCGCCGGCGCGCCGCATCACCAGCCCGCCATGGTATTTCGCGGTGGCGATTTCCGCCGCCACCGCCGCGCGCGGCAGGATGCAGGCTTCCTCGGCGCCCGCGGCCTCGTTCAGCAGATCGGCGCGGCGCTTCAGCCCTTCCATCGCCTTCGCCGCATGGGCGCCGACAAAGCGGCCGCTGCGGGTGAAGTCGCAATCGAGGGATTCGCGTTCGATCAGCGCGGCGAAATCCTCGAAGGCTGCCTCACCTTCCTCGGCCATCTCGGCGACGAAGCGCGCGCCGAAGACCTCCTTCAGATCGGCGCGCACCTTGCCCAGGCTGCCCGCGCCGGACAGCGCGCCGCCATTGCGGGAGGAAGCGCCCCAGCCGATCGTCTCCCGGTCCAGCACCACCGCCCGCACGCCGTTGCGGCCGAGTTCCAGCGCGGTGGACAGGCCGGCGATGCCACCGCCGATGATGGCGACCTCCGCCGCATCCGGCAGCGCGACCTCGGCACTGGCGGGTGGCGCGGCCTCCCACCAATAGGGGGTGTCCCGGAATCCGGGGGCGAAGATGGCGTCGGTCTGGCTCATCCGGCGCAGGCTCGCATGAAGCGCGGCGTGCTGCACATGGGAAACGGCCGGCCGCCGCGCCGGGCCTCAGTCGCCACGGCGCGACAGCGGCACCTCGATCCGGCAGACCAGGCCGCCGGGCAGCCAATCCAGCGAGACCGTCCCCCCAAGCTGGCCGCAGAGCGTCGCTTCCAGCACCCGCGATCCGAAACCGCGCCGGGCGGGCGGGCCGGCCAAAGGCGGTCCGCCGGATTCCTCCCAGGTCAGATGCAGCCGGTCCGGCGGCCCGGTGGTGTGCCAGGTGATCCGCACCTGCCCCGCCAGGGCGGACAGCGCGCCATGCTTCACCGCATTGGTCGCCAATTCATGCACCGCCATGGCCAGCGCCTGGGCCAGCGCCGGCAACAGCGCCACCGGGGGGCCTTCAAGCTGGGCGCGGTCCTCGCCGGCGAAGGGGGCGATCTCGCCTTGCAGCAGCACGCCCAGCATCGCGCCATTCCACTGGTTTTCCGCCAGCAGCGTCTGCGTCCGGGCCAGGGCGGCGACACGCCCCTCGATGGCGCGGATATAGGAAGGCAAATCCGCCGCGCGGGTCAGGCGCAGCGCCGCCTGCACCACGGCCAGTACATTCTTCGCGCGGTGGTCCACCTCGCGCGCCAGCAGCGCCTGGCGATCGGCCACCTGGCGACTTTCCGTGATGTCACGGGAGATGCCGGCCACCGTCAGCGGCTCCCCCTGCGCCGTGGTTTCCACCACCGCGCCGCGGGAGGCCATCCAGCGCCATCCGCCTTCCGGCCGCGGCACGCGGAATTCAGCGGCGTAGCCGGCGCTGCGGCGTTCGAATACGGCACGCAGCCCCGCTTCCACGATCGGGCGGTCTTCCGGATGGACCGGCGCGAGCCAGCTGGCGAGTGTGAAATCCTTTGGCGGCAGCCCCGGAAAGTCGTTCGCGTACAGGCCTTTGCGTGAGCCGCGGTCGTGCCGGATATCATACTCCCAGATGCCGAATCCGGTTGCTTCCAGTGCCAGGCGCAGACGCGCCTCACTGGCACGCAGGGCGGCGATGGCCTGCTTGCGGTCCGTGATGTCGATATGCGCGCCGTAGGTCACGTTGCGGCCACCGACCACAAGGCCCACCACGCGCACCAGAACATCCCGCACCGCACCATTGCGCAAACGGTGCTCCGCCTCGAATTCCTGCCCACCGCAACGCAGGCGCCCCTGCCGGCCACGGGCGCGGATGGCATCCCGATCGCCCATGGTGTCGATATCGCCGATGCCGAGTTGCAGGAATTCGTCGCGGGTGTAGCCGTAATCGTCGCAGGCGCGCTGATTGACATCCAGCACGGCATGGGTGGAGGGGTCGATGACGATCACGGCGAAGGGTGCGGCATCGAACAGGGCGCGGTGCTGCGCCTCGCTTTCCCGCGCCTTGGCTTCGGCCCGGCGCAGGCCGGAAATATCCATGTTGACGCCATGCATCTGCGGCGCCTGGCTTGCCTCATCCAGCGTCACCACGCCGCGTGCCAGGATCCAGCGCGTTTCGCCATCCGGCAGCCGGATGCGGAATTCCGATTGCTGCGGGCCGGTCCGCGTGATCATGGCACCGATCTCGGATTCGACCCGCTGGCGATCCTCCGGGTCGATACGGGACAGCCAGGCTGCGAACAGCCCTTCGGGCGGCATGGCCGGGTCCAGCGCGTAGAGGCGGAACATCTCCGGCGACCAGACCAGGCGCTTCTGCTGCATGTTCCAGTCGAAGATGCCGATGCCACCGGCTTCCTGGGCCAGGCGCAGCCGGGCCTCGCTGGACCGGAGGTCCGCAACCGCCTGGCGCAGCGTCGTGACATCCGTGACGCTTTCGGCCACGGCAACCGGCCGGCCCTCCGCATCCCGCCGCACCGTTTTCTGCACGGAGACGGTGCAACAGGTGCCATCGCGCCGCAGCTGGTGCAGATCGCCGCGCCACTGGCCTTCCGCCAGCAATGCGGCCTCGACCTCGGGTTGCGGCACCGGGAAGCGGGATTGCAGCAGGGTGTTCGCGTTGCGGCCCTCCGCCTCCGCCGCCGTCCAGCCGTAAAGCCGCGTGCAGCCGGCGGACCAGAAGCGGATCGTGCCATCCAGGTCGCACACCAGCACCGCGGCGAGGTCGAGGGAGGCGACGAGTTCCTGCAGCCTTGCCTCACCCGCGCGCCGCGCCGCCTCGGACTGGCGCGTCTCCGTCACGTCGGTGTTGAGGCCGACCAGGCCGAGGAAGCGGCCCGCCGCATCGAAGCGCGGGCGCGCTTCGGTCCGCAGCACGCGATAGCTGCCGGAGGCATGGCGGAAGCGGCCCTCGACGCCGAAGGGCACGCGGTCCTGCAAGGCGCGGGTGAAGATGGCCGCCACCGGGCCTGCATCATCCGGATGCAGCGTGGCGGCCCAATTGAAGGCCTCCAGCCCATCCGGCGCCAGGCCCCAGAAGACACGCTGCGCCCGGTTGAGGAAGATGCAGCGGCCCTGCTGGTCGCCGATCCACAGCATGGCGGGCGTGTCTTCCGCCACCTCCCGGAACAATTCATGCGCCGAGGGGGGCGGCGGGGGCGCCGCGGGTTGCTCGGCTTCCGCCAGCAGGCGCAGCGCGGCGCCGAGCACGTCCTCGCGGCTGCGATATCGGCCGGAGGCGAGGCGCGCATCGATCAGGGCATCGATCTCGGCCGTCACGGAAACGTTTCTGGGCCGGCGGGTTGCCATTCGGGGGTATTTCAAGCTGGCCGCGACGCGTGTCAATCTTCGTAACAGTCGTAATGCTGAATGTTGCAACGCCAAATGAGTGCCCGTCCAGCCAGAAGGGTTCAAGACATGCGGATCTGCGTCTTCGGCGCCGGCGCCATCGGCGGCTTCATCGCCGCCTACATGGCCCGCGCCGGCCTTGATGTGTCCATCGTCGCCCGCGGCGCCCATCTGGCTGCGATCCGCGCAAGGGGGCTGACGGTGGAGACGCGGGAGGAGCGCTTCACCGTGCTGCTTCGCGCCAGCGAGAACCCGGCGGAGCTGGGCGTGCAGGACGGTGTCTTCGTCACGGTGAAGGCGCCGTCGCTGCCCAGCGTGGCAGGGTTGATCGGCCCCCTTCTGGCGCCTGACACGCCGGTAACCTTCCTGACCAATGGCGTGCCCTGGTGGTACTTCCACGGCCATGGTGGCGCCTGGGATGGCCGCCGCCTGCCCATGCTGGATCCGGGCGACGTGCTGTGGTCCGCCATCGGCCCGCGGCGGCTGGTGGGCGGCATTGCCTGGCCCGCCAGTTCCGTGCCGCAGCCCGGCGTGGTGCGGCTGAACGATCCGCACAGCCGCCCGACCATTCTGGGCGCCCCCGATGGCAGCCTTTCCCCCGGCACGCTGGTGCTGCAGCAGGCGCTGGAGAAGGCCGGCCTGCCGGTGCAGGTGGAGACGCGGATCCGCGACCGGATCTGGGAGAAACTCGCCTTCAACCTCAGCGCCGGCCCGCTTTGCGTGCTGACCGAAACGCCGGTGCGATCGACGCAGGAGGAACCGGTGCTGATCGAGACCTCGCGCCGCGTGATGGCGGAGGTGGCCGCGCTGATCGCCGCGCTGGGTTGCCAGGCGGAGATTGACGTGGAGCGGATCCTGGCCACCAACCTGCAACTCGGCCACCGCCCCAGCGTGCTGCAGGACCTGCAGGCCAGCCGGCCGATGGAGATCGACGCGCTGTACAATGTGCCGCTGCAACTGGCCGCGCTGGCCGGCGTGCGGATGCCGACGCTGGAGATGCTGGCGGCGCTGATCCGGGTGAAGGCGCGGGCGCTGGGGCTGTGAGCCAGGATTCGTGGCGGTTGGTCGGCACCTTCAGCCCCGGATGGTCGCGCCGCATCGTGCCCGCGTAGCGGCGGCAGACCCGGGAGACCCGATCAGGCCACCGGTGCCTGCTGCAAGGCGCCGGCGAGGAACACCTCCACCGCGGCATCCGTGATCGCCAGCAATGCGGCCTCGTCCGGGGCATCGGAGACGCCGAGCATCATCATCATGTGCTTGGCCCCGCAGACCATGCCGAACAGCATGTGGGCGGCGTTTTCCGGCTCCGCCGGCTTCAGGCGGCCCGCCGCGATCTCCGTGGCCAGGCGTCGCTGCAAGGCGCTCGGGCCGCCGCTCAGCTTGGCGCGGTGGAATGCCTCCGCCAGTTCCGGGGAACGCTGGCCTTCCGCGATCATCACCCGGATGATCGCGGTATGCGCGGGCGAGAGCAGGTGCCGCGCCGCTGCCAGCAGGATGCCGTGCAGCGCGCGTCGCAGGTCCGGCTCCCGCTCCAGCTCCGTATCCAGGTGCAGCGGTGCCATGGACTCCGCGATCGTCGCCTCGAACAGCGCGGCCTTGGAGGGGAACAGCTGGTACAGCGTGCGCTTGGACATGCCGGCGACGCGCGCCACGTCATCCATGCGCGCGGCGGTGTAGCCATCGCGCAGGAAGACATGCCGGGCGGCATCGCAGAGCAGCCTGGCGCGCATCGCTTCCGGCATCGGGTCGCGCCCTGGCTTGCGCCGTTCGGCTGGAAGGGTGCCTGCCTCCTGCGACATCGCGGCCTACTCCGCCGGGGCCGGCAGCGGCGCGGCCGCAACCGGTTCCGGCTTGCGCACGGGCTTGGTGCGGAACAGCCGCAGCACCAGCAGGAAGAACAGCGGCACGAAGATCACGGCGAGCAGGGTGCCCGCGACCACGCCACCGATCACGCCGGTCCCGATGGCATTCTGCGCGCCGGAGCCTGCGCCGGTTGAGATCGCCAGCGGAACCACGCCCAGCGTGAAGGCGAGCGAGGTCATGATGATCGGCCGCAGCCGCAGCCGCGCGGCTTCCGCCGCCGCTTCCGCCAGGCTCAGGCCCCGATCGAAGCCCTCCTTGGCGAATTCGACGATCAGGATCGCGTTCTTGGCGGACAGGCCGATGGTGGTGAGCAGGCCGACCTGGAAATACACATCGTTCGACATGCCACGCCCCAGGCTGGCCAGCACCGCGCCCAGCACGCCGAGCGGCACCACCATCATCACCGCGGTCGGGATCGACCAGCTTTCATACAATGCCGCGAGGCACAGGAAGACGACAATGAGGGAAATCGCATAGAGCGCCGGCGCCTGGCCGGAGGAGCCGCGTTCCTCGTAGGAAACGCCGCTCCAGGCATGGCCGAAGCCGGGTGGCAATTGCGCCGCCAGGCGTTCCATCTCCGCCATCGCCTCGCCGCTGGTACGGCCCGGCGCCGGCACGCCCTGGATTTCGCGGGACGCGATGCCGTTGAAGCGTTCAAGCCGGGGCGAGCCATAGGCCCATTCGGCGCGGCCGAAGGCGGAGAAGGGCACCATCTGGCCGGTGGCATTGCGCACGAACCAGCGATCCAGATCGCCCGGCAGCATGCGCGATTCCGCCTGCCCCTGCATGTAGACGCGCTTGATGCGGCCACGATCCAGGAAGTCATTGACGTAGGTGGAGCCCCAGGCGGTGGACAGCGTGGTGTTGATGTCGGAGACGGACAGGCCCAGCGCGCTGGCCCGTTCCCAATCCACCAGCAGCCGGAACTGCGCCTCGTCATTCAGGCCGTTGGGGCGCACCGCAGCCAGGATGGGGCTTTGCGCCGCCATCCCAAGAAGCTGGTTGCGCGCGGCCATCAGCGCCTCATGCCCCATGCCAGCGCGGTCCAGAAGCTGGAAGGTGAAGCCGGTGGCGTTGCCGAGTTCCGTGATGGCCGGCGGCGCGAAGGCGATGATGATCGCATCCTGGTAGCCGGCGAAGCGCTGCATGATGCGCCCGGTCAGCGCCTGCACACTGTTCTGCGCGCCCGGGCGTTCATCCCAGGGCCGCAGGCTGATGAAGCCGAGGCCGGCATTCTGGCCGCGGCCGCTGAAGCTGAAGCCGTTGATGCCGAAGAAGGACTGCACCACGGCCTTCTCATCCTCCAGCAGATAGCGGTTCAGTTCATCCAGCGCGCGCTGGGTGCGGTCCGTGGTGGCGCCGGACGGGGCGATGACCTGCACAAAGGCGGTGCCCTGGTCCTCATTCGGCAGGAAGCCGCCCGGCAGCCGCAGGAAGCCGAGGCCGAGGCCGGCCAGCAGCGCCACGTAGATCGCCATCATCCGCCAGGGCCGCCGCATGCTGCCACGCACGCCGCGCTCATACACCGCAGTGGTACGGTCGATGCCACGGTTGAACAGGCCGAACAGGCCGCGCTTGCCCTGCCCCGGCTTGTGCGGCTTCAGCAGGGTGGCGCACAGGACCGGCGTGAAGAAAATGGCCACCAGCACGGACAAGGCCATGGCCGTGGCGATGGTGATGGAGAATTGCCGGTAGATCACGCCAGTGGAGCCGCCGAAAAAGGCCATCGGCAGGAACACCGCGGACAGCACCAGGCCGATGCCGACCAGCGCGCCGGTGATCTGGTCCATGGATTTCCGCGTGGCTTCGAGCGGCGAGATATGTTCCTCCGCCATCACACGCTCCACATTCTCCACAACCACGATGGCGTCGTCGACCAGCAGGCCGATGGCCAGCACCAGGCCGAACATGGTCAGCGTGTTGATGGTGAACCCCGCCGCGGACAGCACGGCGAAGGTGCCGAGCAGCACCACCGGGATCGCCAGGGTCGGGATCAGCGTGGCGCGCAGGTTCTGGAGGAACAGGAACATCACCAGGAAGACCAGCACCACGGCCTCGATCAGGGTGTGCACCACGCTGGTGATGGACAGGCGGACGAAGGGCGTGGTGTCCAGCGGATAGACGGCCTGCAGGCCTTGCGGGAAATTGGGCCGCAGGGATTCGATGGTGGCACGCACCGCCGTTGCGGTCGCCAGCGCATTGGCGCCGCTGGCCAGCTGGATGCCGATGCCGGCGGCCGGCTGGCCGTTGTAGCGGCTGCCGATGGCGTAGCTATCCGCACCGATCTCGACCCGCGCCACATCCCGCAGCCGCACCTGCGCGCCATCCGTCTGCACGCGCAGCAGGATGGCGCCGAACTGCTCCGGCGTCTGGAGGTAGGACGGCCCGATGATGGTGGCGTTGAGCTGCTGGCCGGCGACGGAGGGCTGCGCGCCCATCTCGCCGGAGGAAACCTGCACATTCTGCGCCTGGATGGCGTTGCGCACATCGCCCGGCGTCATGCCGTAATTCACCAGCTTCGCCGGATCCAGCCAGATGCGCATGGCGAATTGGGAGCCGAAGACCTGGTAGTCACCCACCCCCGGCGTGCGGCTGATCGGGTCCTGCACCGCGCTGACCAGGAAATCCGCGATGTCGGTATTCGTCATGCTGCCATCGGTGGCGACGAAGCCCACCACCAGCAGGAAGCTGCTGCTGGATTTGGCGACGCGGATGCCCTGCTGCTGCACCGCCTGCGGCAGGCGCGGCACGGCCAGCTGCACCTTGTTCTGCACCTGCACCTGCGCCGTATCCGGGTTGGTGCCCTGGGCGAAGGTGAGCTGGATGGAGGCCGCGCCATCCTTGGTGGTGTTGGAGGAGAAGTACAGCAGCCCGTCCAGGCCGCTGAGCTGCTGTTCGATCACCTGCACCACCGTGCTCTGCACCGTTTCGGCGGAGGCACCGGGATAGCTGATGGTGACGGAAATGGCGGGCGGCGCGACGGCCGGGTACTGCGCCACCGGCAGGCTGCGCAGCGCGAGCAGGCCGGCCAGCATGATGCCGATGGCCATGACCCAGGCGAAGACCGGTCGGTCGATGAAGAAGCGTGCCATGTCCGGGGCCTAGCTGCGGGGCTGCTGGGCGGCGGCGGCGACCGGCACTGCCGCGCGCTCCGTCGCGGTCACACGGGCGCCGGGGCGGATGCGCTGCACGCCTTCCACCACCACGCGATCCCCGGCCTGCACGCCGCCGGTCACCATCCAATCCGTGCCGATGGCGCGGCCGGCCTGCAGGATGCGCTGTTCCACCACGCCTTCGGCATTGACCACATAGGCCATGGCCTCGCCGCGCGGCGTGCGCTGCACGGCCTGCTGCGGCACCATCAGCGCACGATCGGTGACGCCTTCCTCCACCTCGGCCCGCACGAACATGCCCGGCAGCAGTAGCTGGTCCGGATTCGGGAACACCGCGCGCAGTGTGACGGAGCCGGTGCCCTGGTCGACGATGACCTCCGAGAACTGGATCTGGCCCGGATGCGGGTAGCGGGACCCATCCTCCAGGATCAGGCGTGCCGGGGCGATTTCCGCCGAGGCCCGCCGCAACGCACCGCTTTCCAGGTCCCGCCGCTGTTGCAGCAGCGCGGCGCTGGGCTGGGTGACGTCCACATTGATGGGGTCCAGCTGCGTCACCGTGACCAGGGAAGCCGTCTGGCTCGCCGTGACCAGGGCGCCCACCGTCACGCTGGAACGCCCCGTGCGGCCCGCGATGGGGGAGGTGACGCGGGTATGTTGCAGATCGATCCGCGCGGTATCGAGCGAGGCGCGGGCCGAGAGCACATCGGCCTGCGCCTCGCGCAGCGTCGCCTCCGCATTGTCCAGATTCTGCTGGCTGACCGCCTGGCTGCGGACCAGGGCGCGGTAGCGGCTGGCGGTGCCGGCGGCGGCGCGTTGCGTGGCCTCGGACCGGGCCAGGGCGGCCTCGGCGCGGGACAGGGCGGCCTCATAGGTGGCCGGGTCGATCTGGAACAGCGGCTGGCCGGCGGTGACGGCCTGGCCCTCGGTGAACAGGCGCTCCCGCACCAGGCCGCCGACCTGGGGGCGGACCTCGGCTTCCTGGAAGGCGGCGGTGCGGCCGGGCAGCAGGGTGGTGACCGGCACCTCCTGCCGCTGGAGCGTCACCACGGTGACGGCGGTGGGGGGTGGCGCGGGCTGCGCCGCGGCGCCGCGGGGCTGTTCCTCGCAGGCGGCAGTCAGCAGCAGCAGGCCGAGGACGGCCAGGCGCCGGGTATGGGGGTAGGGCATTGGACCTCTGGAAACCGGTGGGTTTTCTTTGAGTGGATACTGGCGAGTTTCCAATGGAAGTCAATGCTGCATCGCACAATTCACGGCAATGCGATCAGGCGCCGATGCCGCCGAGACCCGCGCAATCCAGGAAAGCCCGTGCCAAAGCGGAGGGGGCGTTGCGGGGGGTGGCCAGCCAGATGCTGGTGGTCGCGCCAGGCTCCGCCAGCGCCCGGTGCGTCACCTCCGCCACCCGGATCTGCGCCAGGGAGGCGGGCATGACGGCAATGCCAAGGCCGGCGGCGACCAGGCCGATCAGGGTGGAATTCTCCCGCGCCGTCTGGGTGATGTTCGGCGTGAAGCCGGCGCCGCGGCACAGCGCGCCGAATTGGGCATGCAGGGTGGTGCCGACGGAGCGGGAGAAGAAGATCAGTTTCTGCGCCGCCAGCGCCGCGATCGGCAGCGGGCCCGGGTGGCGCGCCAGGGGATGATCTTCCCGCATCATCGCCACCAGCCCCTCCCGCAGCAATTCCACCGCGGCGACATCGGCGGGGATGTCGGCGGCGGAGGGGCAGCGCAGGAAGCCGGCATCCAGCGCGCCGCGCCGCAGCGCCTCCACCTGTTCCAGGGTCGGGCTTTCCTGCAAGGCGAGATGCACATCCGGCAGGCGCCGGCGGAAGCTGAGCACGGTGGCGGTGAAGACCGGCAGGAGCGGGGCGGAGGCGAACAGGCCGATCCGCAGCTCGCCGATCTCCCCGCGCCCGGCGCGGCGCGCGACGGTTGCCGCACGCGCCGCCTGGTCCAGCGCGGCGCGGGCTTCCGGCAGCAGCATGCGGCCGGCCTCCGTCAGCGCCACACGGCGCGTGCCGCGTTCGAAAAGCGGCGTCGCCAGCTCCGCCTCCAGCTGCTGGATCTGCTGGCTGAGGGGCGGCTGCGCGATGCCGAGGCGGCGGGCGGCGCGGGTGAAGTGCAGCTCCTCCGCCACCGCGACGAAGTAGCGCAGATGGCGCAGCTCCATATCCAGTCCCTCTCAATACAGATGCGTTTGATATTGGACGGGTTGTTTCGCCGCGCCTAGCGTTTCAGTCGCATGAACGGGAAAGGCGTGCCCCTTGGAGTCCTTCGATCCGATCACCCTGGAGGTCTATTGGAGCCGGCTGATCTCCATCGCCGATGAAGCGGCGACGGGGCTGCTGCGCACCGCCTTCTCCACCATCGTTCGCGAATCCAATGATTTCGCGACGGTGCTGATGGATGCGAAGGGGGATTCGATCTCGGAGAATACTGGCGGCATCGCCTCCTTCTCCTGCATCCTGCCGAAGACGACGAAGCATTTCCTGGCGCGCTTCCCGATCGAGACCTGGCAGCCGGGCGATTGCGTGATCACCAATGATCCGTTTCTCGCCACGGGGCATCTGCCGGATTTCACCGCCGTGTCGCCGATCTTCCACAAGGGAAGGATCGTGGGCTTTGCGGGATCCATCGCGCATTCGCCGGATGTCGGCGGCGCGCTGTGGTCGGCGGATTGCCGGGAGCTGTTCGAGGAAGGCATCCGCATCCCGCCCTCCCGCCTGTTCCGCGCCGGGCAGCGCAACGAGGATCTGGTGGAGCTGCTGTCGGCCAATGTCCGCATCCCCGGGCCGGTGATGGGCGACCTGGAAGCGCAGGTGGTGGCGAATGAGGTGGCGGTGCGCCGCCTCGCCGAATTCCTCGACGATACCGGGCTGGAGGATCTGCAGGGGCTTTCGGAGGCGCTGCAGATCAGGGCCGACCAGGCGATGCGCCGGGCCATCGCGCAGGTGCCGGATGGCATCTACCGCGCGACGCTGGAGGCGGATGGCTTCGATGAGCATGTCACGCAAATCGCCTGCGCCGTGACGGTGGCGGGGGAGACGATGCATATCGATTTCGCCGGCACCTCGCCGCAGATCGATCGCGGCATCAACTGCGTGCTGAACTATACGCACGCCTATTCGGTCTATCCGGTGAAATGCGCGCTGGATCCCTTCACGCCGCGCAACGAAGGCAGTTACCAGGCGATCACCGTCGCGGCGCCGGAGGGGTCCATCCTCAACCCGCGCTTCCCGGCGCCGTGCAGCGCGAGGCAGCTCACCGGGCATCTGCTGGCGGGCGTGATCTACAAGGCGCTGGCGGATGTGCTGCCGGACAAGGTGCTGGCGGAATGCGGCGGCGCGCCGACCATGCGGGCGCTGTTCAGCGGGCTGGACCGGAATGGCGACCGCTTCTCCCAGGTGCTGTTCGCGAGTGGCGGCATGGGCGCCAGCCCGCATCGGGACGGGCTGCCCACCACGGCGTTTCCGACCAATGTCGGCGCCGGCTCCATCGAGGCCTATGAGAGCGTCGCGCCTTTGCTGGTCTGGCGGAAACAGCTGCGCCCGGATTCCGGCGGCGCCGGGCGGTTCCGCGGCGGGCTGGGGCAGGAGGCGGAGATCGAGGTGCGCACGCCGGCCGCGGTGCGGCTTTCCCTGCTGTCGGACCGCCGCGATCATCCGGCGCAGGGCCTGCTGGGCGGCGGTCCTGGTGCGCCGGCGGTGATTGCGATTGATGACGGCACGCAGCCCCACCCGAAATCCCGCACCAGCGTGGAGACCGGGCGGCGCGTGACGCTGCTGTACCCGGGTGGCGGCGGCTTCGGCGACCCGAGGCAGCGCGACCCTGACGCCGTGCGCGCGGATATCCGCGACGGCTACATCACGGAAGAAGCGGCGATGCGTGACTATGGGGTGAAGGCATGAGCGCGGGCACGGCACGCATTGGAGTCGACGTCGGCGGCACCTTCACCGACTTCGTCCTGCATGATCCGGTCCGCAAGCTGGTCGCCACCGGCAAGCGGCTGACCACGCCGGATGACCCGAGCGAGGCGGTCATCGCTGGCACGCTGCGGCTGCTGGAGGAGACGGGCCTGACGCCCGCCGATTTGCACAGCATCGTCCATGGCACCACGCTGGTGACCAACACCATCATCGAACGGACCGGTGCCACCGTCGGCCTGCTGACCACGGCCGGCTTCCGCGACGTCATCGAGATCGGGCGTGAGACGCGCTACGATCTATATGATTTGTATCTGGAAGCACCGCCGACGCTGGTGCCGCGGCATCGGCGCCTGGAAATTCCGGAACGCATCGACGTCCACGGCGCCACGCTGCTGCCGCTGGATGAGCAGGCGGTGCGCGATGCCGTGACACGGCTGGTGGAGGTGGAGAAGATCGAGGCGCTGGCCATCGCCTTCCTGCATGCCTATCACGCGGATCGGCATGAGGTCCGCGCCGGCGCCATCGTGGCGGAGATGTATCCGGACCTGCCGCTGTCGCTCTCCTCCCGCGTCGCGCCCGAGATCCGTGAGTTCGAGCGCACCAGTACGGCCTGCGCCAATGCCTATGTGCAGCCGCTGATGCGTCGCTACCTCGATAAGCTGGAGGCCGACCTGGCCGCGCTCGGCTTCGTCGGACGGCTGCATGTGATGCTCTCCGGCGGCGGCATCGCGGCGGTGCGGGATGCGAAGGAATTCCCGATCCGCCTGATCGAATCCGGCCCGGCGGCGGGTGCCATGGCGGCGTCTTTCCTCGCGCGGCTGACGGGTGAGATGCATGTCGTCTCCTTCGACATGGGCGGCACCACCGCCAAGATGTGCCTGGTGGAGAATGCGGCGCCGGACCGGAAATTCGATTTCGAGGCGGGGCGCGTGCGGCGCTTCCAGAAGGGGTCCGGCCTGCCGCTGAAGGTCTCCGTCGTGGACATGATCGAGATCGGTGCCGGGGGCGGCTCCATCTCCCGCGTCGATGCCGCCTCCGGACTGATGAAGGTGGGGCCGCGCAGCGCCGGCGCGAAGCCGGGGCCGATCTGCTATGGCCGTGGCGGCACGGAACCCACGGTGACGGACGGCGATCTCGTGCTGGGGCGGCTCGATCCGAAATACTTCCTGGGCGGAGAGATGGCGCTGGACCCGCATGCGGTGCAGCGCGCGATCGAGACCGGCATCGCGAAGAAGCTGGGCGTGGAGCGCGACATGGCGGCGCTCGGCATCCGCCGCATTGTGGATGAGACAATGGCAGCCGCCACGCGCATGCATCTGGCGGAGAAGGGACGCGATCCGCGCCGCTACACGCTGATCGCCTTCGGCGGTGCGGGGCCGGTGCATTCCTACGATCTCGCACGGCTTCTCAAGATGAAGCGCATGCTGGTGCCGCTGGGCGCGGGCGTTGCCTCGGCGCTCGGCTTCCTCGTCGCGCCACCGGCCACCGACCTGGTGCGCAGCCATGTCGGGCGGCTGGAACGGCTGGATTGGGATCATGTGAACGGGCTGCTGGCACAGATGGCCGAGGAAGGTCGCACGCTGCTGCTGGAGACGGGCGCCGATCCCGACCAGATCACGGCCGTCGCCGCCGCGGACATGCGCCATGTCGGCCAGGGCTTCGAAATTCCGGTGAAACTTCCCTCCCTGACTTTGACCTCGGACCACCTGCCGGAAATTCGGAAAAACTTCTTCGAAAGCTACCGCGAACGCTTCGGCCGTGCGCTGACCGACCTGCCGATCGAGGCGCTGTCCTGGCGCGTCGCCTGCCTGGCGCCGGGGCGTGACATCCAGCTGGCCGAGGTCGCCAATACCGCGACCGAAAGTTTTACGGACGCGACGCGCGCCGCGCGCGGGGTGCGGGAGGTGCTGTTCGAGGGCATCGGTTGGCGGCCCTGCCAGGTCTATGACCGCTACGCCCTGGCGCCGGGCGCGAGCTTCACCGGCCCGGCGCTGGTGGAGGAACGCGAATCCACCTGCGTCATCGGGCCGGATGCGAAGGTCTCGGTGGATCGTTTCCGGAATCTGGTCGTCGAACTGCCCTGATCGGTTCCATACTTTACAACGCCGCGCCACCAAGAAGCACGGCGAACAGGGAGATGCGAAAGCATCACGGCACGCACCCTCCGTCGCTTTGCGACGGCGACAAGGAGATGGACCATGGCGACACGTCGTTCCCTGCTGGCCGCGGGCCTCGCTTTGCCCGCGCTGCACTCTGCCCGGGCGCAGGAGGTCTTCCCCAGCCGCCCGGTGACGCTGGTGATCCCCTGGGCGGCGGGCGGATCCACCGATGTGATGGGCCGTGTGATCGCGCAGGCGATGTCGGCTGATCTGGGCCAGCCGGTGGTGGTGGAGAATCGCGGCGGCGCCTCCGGCACGCTCGGCCATCACCACGTCGCGCGCGCGCGGCCGGATGGCTACACCTTCCTGCTGGGCACCAACAGCACCTATGCCATCGCGCCGCATCTGATGCGCAACATCCCCTATGACAATCGCGCTGCCTTCACCGGGGTCAGCCTGGTGGCGCGCAGCGCGCAGGGGTTCTGCGTGCATCCCTCCATCCCGGTGAATTCCGTGGCGGAGTTCATCGCCTATGCGAAGGCGAGATCCGGCCAGGTGACCTATTCCTCCGCCGGCATCGGCGCCAGCAGCCATCTGGCGACGGAGCTGTTCCAGGCGAAATCCGGCACGCAGCTGCTGCATGTGCCCTATCGCGGCGGCGGGCCTTCCGTGCAGGGGCTGCTGGCGGGCGAGGTGGCGATGTCCTTCGTCGATCTCGTCACCTGCCTGCCCTTCCGTGCCAGCAACCAGCTCAAGGTGCTCGGCGTCGGCACGGCGGAGCGTTCCAGCTTCGCGCCGGACCTGCCGACGCTGGCGGAATCCGGCGTGCCGGGCTTCGCCTCCTCCACCGATGTCATCATGCTGCTGCCGGCCGGCACGCCGGCGCCGATCGTGGCGCGGCTGGCGGATTCGATGCGGAAGGCGCTGCGCGATCCGACGACGAAGGAGCGGCTGAACACGATGGCGGTGGAGACCATCGGCAGCAGCGCCGCGGAACTCGACGCCTACTGGACGGAAGAAGTCGCCAAATGGGGCGAGATCATCCGCAGCCAGAACATCACCATCTGAGGGAGCCTGCATCATGCTGACACGCCGTCTTGCCCTGGTCGCGCTCAGCGCGGCGCCCTTCGCCACGGCCCGCGCCCAGGCCGCCTGGCCGGACCGCGTGATCAGCTTCACCATCCCCTTCCCCGCCGGCGGGTCCGCGGATTTGCTGGCGCGGCTGGTGGCGGACCGGATGGCGCCGGTGATCGGGCCGGGCGCGCGCATCGTGGTGGAGAACCGCGCCGGCGCCGGCGGCACCATCGGCAGCGATTATGTGAAGCGCGCGCCGGCGGATGGCCACGCCATCCTGCTCGGCACACCCTCCGCCCACGGCACGGTGCCGGCCTTGCAGCCGGATACCACGCCCTATGACCCGATCGGCGATTTCACGCCGATTGCGGTACTGGGCCGCGCGCCCATCGCACTCGCCGTGCCGACGGCGTCGCCGCATCGCGACCCGCAGGCGCTGCTGGCCTGGCTGCGCGCCAATCCGGGCCGGGCGAGCTGGGGCAGTTCCGGATCGGGCAGCGTCGGGCATCTGGCCGGCGAGTTGATGAGCCTGTCCGCCGGCGGCGTGCAGGCGGAGCACATCCCCTATCGCGGCGGCGCGCCGCTGGTGGAGGCGCTGACCAAGGGCGAGGTGCAGTATGGCTGGGAACCGCTCGGCTCGCTGGCCGCGGCGGCGCGGGATGGGCTGTTCCGCATCATCGGCATGGGCACGGCGGCGCGGCATCCGCTGTTCCCCGACGTGCCGACGATGCAGGAAGCCGGGCTGGCGGGCTTCGCGGCTTCCACCTGAAATGTCATGCTGAGTCCGAAGGGCATGCCGCCCGCCATCGTGTCACGGCTGAATGCGGCGGCGAACCAGGTGCTGGCGATGGAGGATGTGAAGGCGCGCCTGGCCACCGCCGGCATCGACGCCGTCAGCGACAGCACGCCCGCTGCCACCGGCGCCTTCATTGCCGGCGAGTTCGCGAAATTCAGAGACATCGTAACCCGCGCCAGGCTGAACCTGGCGCGCTGAGGACCCATCATGAGTGACGTCATCGCGGATCGACTGAACCGCATCTCGCCTTCCCAGACCACGGCCATGCGCCAGCGCGCCCAGGCGCTGAAGGCGGAGGGCAAGGACGTGCTGGCGATTTCCTCCGGCGAGCCCGACTTCGACACGCCTGAGCACATCAAGGACGCGGCCATCGCCGCCATCCGCAACAACCAGACCCGCTACACCGACATTTCGGGCACCCTCGCCCTACGCCGTGCCGTGGCCCAAAAATTCCAGCGCGACAACGGGCTGGACTATGCGCCGGATGAAATCCTGGTCGGCACCGGCGGCAAGCAGGTGATCTATGATGCGCTGATCGCCACCATCAATGCGGGCGACGAGGTCATCATCCCCACCCCCTGCTGGGTGTCCTATCCGGATATCGTGGGTCTGGCCGATGGCACGCCCGTGCTGCTGCCCTGCGGACCCAACCAAGGCTTTCGGCTGACACCGGAGCAGCTCGAGGCGGCGATCACGCCACGGACGAAATGGCTGATCGTCAACACGCCCTCCAACCCGACCGGCGCGACCTATTCGGCGGAAGAACTGCGCGGGCTGTGCGACGTGCTGCTGCGGCATCCGCAGGTTCACATCCTGACAGACGACATCTACGAAAAGCTGGTCTTCGATGGCCGCCGCTTCGCCACCTTCGCGCAGGTGGAGCCGCGCCTGCGCGACCGCACGCTGACGATGAATGGCTGTTCCAAATCCTATGCCATGACCGGCTGGCGCATCGGCTTCGGTGGCGCGCCGCGGCACCTGATCAAGGCGATGGACAAGTTGCAGGGGCAATCAACCTCCAACACCTGCTCCATCGCCCAGGCCGCGGCCGTCGCCGCGCTGGAAGGCCCGCAGGATGCGACGGAGGCGATGCGCCAGGTGTATGAGGCGCGGCGCAACCGCGTGGTGGCCTCCCTCAACGCCACGCCGCATCTGCGCTGCCATCTGCCGGAGGGCGCCTTCTACGCCTTCCCGGACATGACGGCCTGCCTCGGGATGACCACGGCGGCGGGGACGAGGATCACCAATGACTGGGACTTCGTCTTCGCCCTGCTGACGGAACAGGGCGTCGCCACGGTGAACGGCACCGCCTTCATGTTCCCCGGCCATTTCCGCATCAGCTTCGCCGCGGCGGATGCGCTGCTGGAGGATGCGTGCCTGCGTATCCGCCGCTTCTGCGAGGGGCTCAGCTAGAGATCCCGCGCGCCGGAGGCCCTGGCCGCGAAGGCCTCCGGCACATCCTTGCCCGCATCGGTAAAGGCCTTGCGCAGCGCCTCCACATTCGGGCTGAAGATGGTCTTGCGGTTGGCCACCGCCCATTCATGTGATCCGCGCACCGTCTCCAGCGATTGCTGGAAGCGCGGCATCACCCAGCGGGCGAACAGCTCATAGCTGCGCCAGGTCTGTTCACGGTTCGCCCAGTCATGCGCGCGGAACAGGAAGCCGCCGAAGCCGCCTTCGCTTTTCTCGACCAGATTCTCGATGCCGCGCGCCACCGTCTCCGGCGATCCCACCAGCGTGGTGCCGGCCTGCACGCCATCGGTCAGCGGGTCCTGCGACCGGCCTGGCGGGCGGCCCAGCGCATCCTCGAAATAGGTCACGGTTTCCAGCCGCTCGCCCACCCGCACATCGGCCAGCGCCTGTTCGTCGGTCTCGGCCACATGCACATTCATCACCATGCGCCAGTCGCGGCGGCTGATGGTCTTGCCATGCGCGGCCGCCGCCTCCTCCGCGATCTTCCACTGGCCGGGCAGCGCGGAAGGCCCGCCCGGCATGCCGGCGCCGAGCGAGAGGATGCCGACGCCATGCTTGCCGGCTGTGGCCGGCCCCGCGGGCGTCATCGTGCTGGCCACCGCGATGGGGAAATGCGGGTCGGAATAGGGCTTCAGATGCAACCGCGCCTCCTGCATCTCGAACCAGTCGGTCTTGCGCGTCACCGGCCCGTCGCAGGCCAGCAGCGCCATGATCGCTTCCAGCGCCTCATCCATCCGCCGGCGCTGCGTCGAAGGCTCGATGCCGAGCATATAGGCGTCGGAGACAAGCGCCCCCGGCCCGCAGCCCAGCATCACGCGCCCGCGCGTCATGTGGTCCAATTGCACGAAGCGCTGCGCCACCAGGAAGGGGTGGTGGTAGGGCAGGCTGGTGACGCCGGAGCCGAGGCGGATGGTCTTGGTGCGCTCCGCCGCCGCGGCGATGATCAGCTCCGGGGAGGCTATGGTCTCCCACCCCGCGGAGTGATGCTCGCCGATCCAGGCCTCGTCATAGCCGAGCCGGTCGAGATGCTCGATCATCTCGATGTCGCGGGAGATGGCCAGCGTGGGGTTGTCGCCCAGCCGGTGGAAGGGCGCCAGGAAGATCCCGAACTGCATGCCACGCTTCGCCATCACTGCTTCTCCCGCAACCGGGGGAAGCTTCAACCCGAACCGCCTGACGGGTCAAACCGGACGATCGCCCTGGATGGTCACGCGGTTGCCGTAGCGCGTCGCCGGCCAGTAATCCCACATGGCGCGGTGCTGGGCGCAGCGATTGTCCCAGAAGGCGACGGAATTGGCGCGCCAGCGGAAGCGGCACTGGAACAGCGGGTTGGCGCTGTGTTCGAACAGATAGGCCAGGATGCCCGTGCTCTCATCCGCCGGGATGTCCAGGATGCGGCGGGTGAAGCCCTTGTTGACGAACAGCGCGCGCCGTCCGGTCACCGGATGGGTGCGGATCACCGGATGCACCGCGCGCGGATACACAGGCTTGTCCTGCACGCCGAGATTGGCATAGGTGCCGCGATAGACATCCTCCCCGTCATGCAGGGCGGTCAGGCCCTCCAGATAGGTCTTCATGCGGTCCGACAGCGCGTCATAGGCCGCGTACATATTGGCGAACAGCGTATCGCCGCCCACTTCCGGCGATTGCTTGATGTAGAGGATGCTGCCCATCGGCGGTTCCTCGTCGCAGGACACGTCGGAATGCCAGAACTCGCCATTGGCGCGCGGGCTGTCGCGATCGGCCTTGATGATCATCAGGGCGGGATGGCCCTCCGTCGGCGCGGCGGGGTGGATGTGCAGCTCGCCGAATTGCTGGCCGAAGGACAGGTGCTGCGCGGGCGTCAGGGTCTGGTCGCGGAAGAAGATCACCAGGTTCTCGGCCAGCGCCCGGTGGATATCCTGCATCTGCGCCTCGGTCGGGTTGCCGATATCGACGCCGCCGATCTCGGCGCCGATGACGGGTGTCAGCTTCTCGACCGTGATGCTGCGATAAGGGGCGCCCGCTTCCGCGCTGTGCTTGTAGCGCGGGCCCTTGGCGCCCGTCGGATTGGCGGGGCTGACATGGTTCATGGTTGTTTCCTTCCCAGTTCGGTAGCCCGTGCCGCGGCACCGGCCGATGGGAACAGCAGCGCCGGGGGGGCGTCAACTCGTGGCTTTACATCCGCGCCGGCCGCACGATTTCGGCGATGATGCGCATGCCGATCCCCCGCCGCGCCGCCCTGGCGCTTCTGCTTGCCGGCCCGGCGCGCGCCCAGTCCGCGCCAGAGGCCGATTCCGCCTGGCCGGCCCTGGCCGATGGCGGCATCGCCCTGTTCCGCCATGCCATCGCGCCGGGTGGCGGCGATCCGCCGGGTATGCGGCTCGGCGATTGCAGCACGCAGCGCAACCTGGATGAGGCCGGCCGCGCCCAGGCTCGGCGCATCGGCGCCGCCTTTCGCGAACGCGGCATTGCCGTGGGGGCTGTGCTGGCCTCCGCCTGGTGCCGCGCCGTGGACACGGCGGAGCTGGCCTTTCCGGGCAGGGTGGAGGTGGAGCCAGCCTTCAACTCCTTCTTCGGCGCCCGCCAGGATGAGGCGGCGCGGACCGCGGCGGCGCGGCGGCTGCTGCAAGGCTGGGCGGGGCCGGGCGCGCTGTTCGTGGCGACGCATCAGGTGAACATCACGGCCCTCACCGGCATCTTCCCGGCCTCCGGCGAGGGTGTGGTGCTGCGCCGGGATGGCGCCGGGCTGGCCCTGGTGGGGCGCATCCGGCCATGACGCCAAGCCTGGCCATCCTGCTGCTGGTACTGACCCTGGCGGCCGGCGTGGCGGCGGGGCTGATGTTCCTGCAACGCGCCCGCCGGCCCTGGCTGGTGACCACCCATCTGGTGCTGGCACTCGGCGCCACCGCCGCGGTTGCACTGCTGGTCCCGGGCGGCCCGGCCGGTGCCAGCCCGCCGGGCCTGGTGCCGCTGGCGATGCTGGCGGTGTCGCTCGCCGCCGGCTGGTCCGCAGGGCGTATCGCGCGGCGCCGCCGGCCGGGCGCCACCCTGTTGCTGGCGGGCCATGCGGTGCTGGGGGTGGCGGGCTTCCTGGTCTTCCTCGCCTGGGCCCGGAACCTGTAGATCCCGCGCAGTTGAAAACTGCTGCGCCACCTCGCATATCGCGCGCCGCGCAAACCAACTGAGGACCTGCCCGATGAGCGATACCGTGGAGCGGCATGAATTCGGCGCCGAGGTCGGCCGCCTGCTCGATCTGGTGGTCCACGCCTTGTATTCGGACCGCGAGATCTTCCTGCGCGAGCTGGTGGCCAATGCCGCCGATGCCACGGATCGCCGGCGGTTCGAGGCGCTGAGCGACCCCGCGCTGATGGCCCCGGAAGGTGCGAAGCTGCGGATCGTGCCGGACAAGGCGGCGCGGACCCTGACCATTTCGGATTCCGGCCTCGGCATGGCCAAGGCCGACCTGGTGCAGCACCTCGGCACCATCGCGCGTTCCGGCACGGCGGCCTTTGCCAAGTCGCTGGCGGATGCACCGGTCGGGGACAAGGGGGCGGCGGACAAGCCCAGCCTGATCGGCCAGTTCGGCGTCGGCTTCTACTCCGCCTTCATGGTGGCGGAGCGGGTGGAGGTGACATCGCGCCGCGCGGGGGCGGAGGAGGCCTGGCTCTGGGCCAGCGCCGGCGCCGGGGACTACACGCTGGCGCCCGCCGCGCGGGCGGAAGCCGGCACCGACATCGTGCTGCACATGAAGCCGGATGCGGAGGAGTTCCTGGAGCCGATCCGGTTGCAGACCATCATCCGCAAATGGGCCGACCACATCACCATCCCCATCACCGTGACCCAGGACGGGGTGGAGGAGCCGGCGAATGAGGGCACGGCGCTGTGGCGCAAGTCGAAATCCGAGGTGACGGAGGAGCAGACCACCGAATTCTACCGCCACCTCGGCAACATCTTCGACCAGCCCTGGTCCACCCTGCATTGGCGGGCGGAAGGCGCGCTGGATTTCACCGCGCTGCTGTTCATCCCCGGCATGAAGCCCTTCCAGGCAGTGGAGGGGGAGCGTGAGAGCCGCCTGCGGCTGCATGTCCGCCGCATGTTCATCACGGATGAGGCGGCGCTGCTGCCGCCCTGGCTGCGCTTCGTGCAGGGCGTGGTGGATACGGAAGACCTGCCGCTCAACGTCTCCCGCGAGATGCTCCAGGCCACCCCGGTGCTGGCCCGCATCCGCCGTGCCGTCACCAGCCGGGTGATGTCGGAGCTGAAGACCAAGGCCAAGGATGCCGAGGGTTTTGCCGGCTTCTGGGAGAATTTCGGCCCGGTCCTGAAGGAAGGCGTCTGGGAGGATGCCGAGCATCGCAAGGACCTCGCGCCCCTGATGCGCTTCCGCTCCTCGGCGGTGGAGGGCTGGACCTCCCTGCCCGATTATGTGGCGCGGATGAAGCCGGGGCAGGAGGCGATCTATGTGCTGCTCGGCGACCAGGCGGCGTCGCTGGCCAAATCCCCGCAGCTCGAAGGCTTCCAGGCCAAGGGGGTGGAGGTGCTGCTGCTGACCGACCAGATCGACGCCTTCTGGCCGGAACGCCTGGGCTCCTTCGAAGACAAGCCGATCCGCAGCATCACCCAGGGCAGCATCGACCTGTCCGCGGTGGAAGGTGCGGCGCAGGATGGCGAGGCCGCGGACCTTTCGCAGCTGCTGCCGCTGCTGAAGGCGGCGCTGGCCGACCAGGTGGCGGATGTGCGCGGCACGGACCGGCTGGTTGATTCCGCCGTGGTGCTGGCCGCCGGGGAGATGGGGCCGGATTTGCAGATGCAGCGCCTGATGCGCCGCGCCGGCCGCGGCATCCCGAGCGGCCTGCCGGTGCTGGAGGTGAACCCCCGCCACGCGCTGATCCGCCGCCTGGCCGACCAGGCGGCGACGGAGGCCGATCTGGCCGACAGCGCCGGCCTGCTGCTGGACCTGGCCCGGGTGCAGGATGGCGATACGCCGCGGGACCCGGTGGCCTTCGCGCGCAGGGTGGCGGAGGCGCTGGCGATCGGCGGCTGAGGCGGGCGCCGCGCCGGGTCATCCCCGGCGCGGCGTTCAAACGATGCCCGTGATCAAACGATACCGGTACGCAGCAGATCGTGCAGGTGCACGATGCCCAGCGGCACGCCCGCCTCATCCACCACGAAGATGCTGGTGATGTTGCGGTCGTTCATCATGCCCAGCAGGTCGGGTGCCAGCGCATCGGCGGGCACGGTCAGCGGCCGGCGGGTCATCGCCTCCGTCACCGGGCCGTTGACGAAGCCGCGCTGGAAGGCCCGGCGCAGATCGCCATCGGTCAGGATGCCGATGATGCGCCCGGCGGAATCGACGATGCCGGTCACGCCGAAGCGGCGGGAGGTCATCTGCACGATCGCCTCCGCCAGCATGGCGGTATCGGCCACCAGCGGCACCTCCTCGTCCGCATGCATCAGGTCGCGCGCCCGCTTCAGCCGGGCGCCGAGCTTGCCGCCCGGGTGGAATTCGCGGAAATCCTCCGGCGAGAAGCCGCGCGCCTCCAGCAGGCACATTGCCAGCGCATCGCCCATGGCCAGCTGCATGGCGGTGGAGGTGGTGGGCGCCAGCCCGTTCGGGCAGGCTTCCGGCATGCGCGGCAGCGTCAGGCAGTGATCCGCCGCAGAGCCCAGCGCGCTGGTCTCGCGGGAGGTGATGGCGATCAGCGGCACGTCGAAGCGGCGGGTGTAGCTGATGATATCCGCCAGTTCCGGCGCCTCCCCGGACCAGGACAGGGCCAGCACGCAATCCTCCGGCCGGATCATGCCCAGGTCGCCATGGCTGGCCTCGGCCGGATGGACGAAATGGGATGGCGTGCCGGTGGAGGCCAGGGTCGCGGTGATCTTGCGGCCGATATGGCCGGATTTGCCCATGCCGGTGACGATCACCCGGCCATTGCCGCGCAGGATCAGATCCACAACGGCCAGTACGCGGTCGCCGAGTTCGCCTTCCAGCGCGGTATCCAGCGCCACCAGGCCCTGGGCCTCCAGCGCCACGGTCCGGCGCAGCGTGGCGCGGCGGCGGGCTTCGTCATCCAGCCTGGGTGCAGAACCGTCCATCATGCCGCTCCTGCCAGCATGTCGCGGGCGCGCAAAAGGTCTTCGGGGGTGTCGACGCCCAGCGGCACGTCATCCACCACCACCGCATCGATCCGCATGCCGGCTTCCAATGCGCGCAGCTGTTCCAGCTTCTCCCGCACTTCCAGCGGCGAGGGCGGCAGCGCCACCATGCGCTGCATCGGGCCGCGGCGCCACGCATAGAGGCCGATATGGTGCCAGAGCGGCCCCTCCCCGGTCGGTGCGGTGGCACGCGTGAAATACAGGCAGCGGAAGCGGCCGGGCGCGATTTCGCTGCCCACCATCTTCACCACGGAAGGCGCCACGCGCTCCTCCGCCCGGTGGATTTCCGCCACCAGCGTCGCGGCATCCACCGCCGGATCGGCCAGCGGGCCCAGCGCCGCGCGGATGGCACCGGGTGCGATGGTCGGCAGGTCGCCCTGCACATTCACCACCACATCGTGCCGCCCGCCCGGATCCACCGCCGCCAGCGCCTCCGCGATCCGATCGGTGCCGGAGGGGTGGTCATCGCGCGTCATCTGCACCTGGCCGCCGGCGGCGCGGATCGCCTGCGCCACCTCCGGGCTGTCGGTCGCCACCAGCACGGGGCCGATCCCGGCCTCCATCGCGCGGCGCCAGACATGCACGATCATCGGCTCACCCAGGATATCCGCCATCGGCTTGCCCGGCAGCCGCGTGGCCGCCATGCGCGCCGGAATCACGACGATGGGGTTCAACCCCCAAAACCCTTCACCAGCGCATCGATCTGCATCAGGCGGCGGATCAGCGCCTCGAACTGCGCGAGCGGGACCATGTTGGGGCCGTCGGAGGGCGCGTTGTCCGGGTCCTCATGCGTCTCGATGAACAGGCCGGCGACGCCCACCGCGACCGCGGCGCGGGACAGCGTCTCGACGAATTCGCGCTGGCCGCCGGTGGAGGTGCCCTGCCCGCCCGGCTGCTGCACGGAATGGGTGGCGTCGAAGATCACCGGCAGGCCGGTGTCGCGCGCCATGATCGGCAGCGACCGCATATCGGACACCAGCGTGTTGTAGCCGAAGGAGGCACCGCGTTCCGTCAGCAGCACATTGGGGTTGCCCCCCCCGTTCGGAGCGGCCCCGGTCAGCTTGGCGGCGACATTCTTCATGTCCCACGGCGCCAGGAACTGGCCCTTCTTGACGTTCACCGCGCGGCCGGTGGCGGCGGCGGCCAGCAGCAGGTCGGTCTGGCGGCAGAGGAAGGCCGGGATCTGCAACACATCCACCGCCTCCGCCACCGGGGCGCATTGGGCGGCGTCATGCACATCGGTCAGCACCGGCAGGCCGAGGC